>Ga0315906_10000083_pt1 | contig 143494 bp, 148 predicted proteins | sample LakEriMetagenome_4_FD_203526 | JGI IMG/M metagenome (GOLD analysis project Ga0315906, IMG submission 203526) | Freshwater fungal communities from buoy surface, Lake Erie, Ohio, United States - Buoy 2 MA122 | ecosystem: Environmental > Aquatic > Freshwater > Lake > Lake biofilm | place: USA...
ATATTAAATTTTTATGGCATTTTGAATTTCATAAAACAGAATATTATCGTTTGGTTTTATCGATGTTAACTAATTTAAATCATGATCAGGAATTAATAGAATTATATAAAAATGAAAATAAATGGGAGGGTTGTGCAGGTCTTTCGAGTATAATAACATTAAAATTTCTGGAAAAAATTCAAGAAAAATATTTATTTTTAAATTTATTGAATTATTTTAATGATGAAACAGGAAACGATAAATTTAGAATTTTAAGATGTACATTAGAAAGAATTTTAGCAATAATTTGTTTTAATGAATTAAAATGGAATGTTGAACATAAATTTAAATTTTCTTTATTAGGAAGTATAATAAGTGTACCTCATTTTTCAGGTTACACATATGAAATGTATAAAAAGGACATTAACAATAAAAATGAAAATTCTAAAATTCAAAATTTACAAATAATTAAATGCTGGAATGGACGCTAAAAATTTTTTCATAAGTCTTAAAAGTTGCAAGTCCTTCCATTAATAATTTATGATGAAAATCTTTAATATTACCTCCTGATTTTAAATAATCATCCCTCATTTTAATTATATGCAATTTACCTATTACATAACTTAACGATTGTCCAGGTGTACATATATATCTGTCTATTTCTGATATAATATCTGTTTTTTTATTGGGCAAATATTTACTCATATAATCATATGCTTGTTTATATGTCCAACCATAATAATTGATACCAGTGTCTACGACTAATCTCAATTTTCGCAATAATGCAAATAAATTATTATCATCATCATAATCTTCACAATAAGTTTCCATATAATGTGCAAAACCTTCAACTAAAGCATAATTTGAATACATATGCATTTTATATTTGGGAATTTTATAATGATTCATAAAATCAAAATGATAATAATGAAAACATTCATGCATAAGTAATGAATATATTTCACTTTTACTTATTTCAGAATAATAAGATGTATTAATAAATACCTTTTCTTCTATTGTATCATAATATGCTAATGGAACTACTGATTTAAGTTCATCTGCAACCTTTTCAACAACAAAAGGTTTTTTCATTTTATAGTGAAAAAATTTATCAATTATATTTTCATATATATATTGTGCATAATATAAACAATCATGAAATAATTTTTCTTCTGATTGATATAATTCCGATTTTGAAACTTTTTTTTTGATTAAACTCAAACCTTTTTCATGAATTTCTTCTGGTGTTAAATCTAAAAATCCAATATATTCCTTAATTATTTCTTTATATAATTCTTTGCCATTTGGAATATAACATAAACCAATTTCAGATCTGCAATAAGGATAATAATCTTTTTTTAGAAATTTATATAAATGACTATAATGAGTTTCTTTTTTAATTTGATTCATGAATTTAGCAATTATTATTTTTGGATATGTAATTTTTAATTTTAATCCTTCTTTAGCACGTATAATCATTGTATTTACATAATTGTCAAAATCTTTTGATCTCATTTCTTTAAAAACTTCATTTTTAGGATATATATCATTATTAATATGATTAAACATAATTATAATATTTTCTTGAGATGCAAATAATAATAGATATAATTTATTATTTAATTCTAAATCATTTATTCTAATTTCATATTGTAATTCAATATCTTTGGTGTCTCTATATTTATCTAAAATTTTCTTAATTGATAAAATATAATCGTCACTTAAACTATTTTCATATTGTGATAATGAACTCTTATCTTTTTTTCCAAAAAAAAATCTTAATGTAGGAGTTATTTTAAGTATATCTTTAGAGTAATTTTCATAATCTTTCATAATAATTTTAAACAATCTATATATTAAATAGAATGAAATTCTTAATAACCGGTATTGTATTATTAACAATTGTTATTATGTCTTTTCTAATTTTAAATAGAAATATTTATTTTACTGAAGAATTTTGTAATAAAGAAAGTAGTTATAATCAAAACACAATAGAAGATGTAATTATTCCATGTTATATTCCAGATAATCCATATGAAAAACAAGAATTAAATGAATATGAAGTAATTGATATATATAAAAAAATATTGGATCGATCACCTAATGCAAATGAAATTAAGACATCTATGAAAACACCAAAAAATAAATTAATGGAAGATTTATATAATTCATTTGAATATGATAAATTATTGAAACTTCAAAATAATAATGCTAATAATCAAATCGAAGGTGCTATTGCCAAAAGAAATTTAATTCTTAAAATAATGGATATTTATAAAAAAACTTATAAAAAAAATGTTCCTGAGAAAATGATATTACCCTTACGAGATTGTTATGTTCATTTAGCAAGTAATTATTATTTATTTTTAGTAATGGTTGAAAGTAAGAATTATTCAAAATTTGAACAAGCAGTATTATCTACTATTGTTTTAACTAAAAAAGTCTTATTGGAACTCTTTAATAAACATTTTAATTTATTAGAATTAAAATTATTAGCAGAAAATAGAATTAAAATAGAAAAACGATCAGGAAATAATGATAGTAATAAAAATAAAGAAGAAAATAAACTTAATGTCAATGAATTAAATTCATATATAAATAATCCTAATATGAATAATTTACAATTACAAGAAACATATAATACCGATATGAAAGATAATACTTGTAAAAATAATAATTGTGGTGAAAAAAATACAGATGATCTTAAAAAGGAATTAAGTAAACTCTTGAAAGTAAGAGAACCAGAACCAGAACAAAAACTTAAAGATGATGTAATTAAAAATTTACCAAAAGACAGTGAACTATATCTTCGCATTTATGATCCAATAAATTATAAACAGACATATAGAGGACCAAATGATTTTTCCAAACAAATTTATAAACCACCAATATGCACTTCTTTAGGTCAACCACAATTAACAACACCTATATTCACAGAATCAAAATTATTATTTCAAGGAACAGAATTAGATAAAGCATTTGCCCAAACACAAGTTGGTAGTATAATGCCAAAATTTATTTATCGCGAATATCAAGATGTTCGAATTCGATAAATTATTCACCATATCTATGAATTAATGCTTCGCGTCTATTTTTAACAATAATAACTTGATATTTGGCAATTTCCCATATATCACATGTAAAATTAATAATTATATACATATTTTTATAATTAAATACGAAATAATCACTTGAAATCATTTTATCTAAGGTTGGATCATTATAGTCAATATTTAATTTTTTTAAAACACCTTTACCAATTTTTTTAATATCATTATGACACCCATAATAACATTCATTAAAAGATAAATATGAATACATTGGTGTTTCTGATTCAAATGTTTTATTGATACCATAAACTAATAATGAAATCAAATTATCCTTGTCCATTTTTAAGATAATTATGATAATAAAAATAAAATCATTTTTTAATAATAAGTATTATTATATTCATCTATGGTATAATGAGTGTATTCTAATGTATCATTTATCAAAAACAAAGATTCTTTATTATTATAAAAATCATTAATTTCATATAAATCGGAATCATTATAAAAAGTTAATTTTTTATTATCTTTAAATTCATAATCATTATTTTTATTATGTAAAAATTTATAAAAATTTACAAATTTATTATCATTGTCTTTTATTCCTTTTTTAATATAAAAAGTTGTTTTAATTGTTTTATAAGTTTTTAAATATTTATTTATATCAATATTAATTATATCTATTTTGATATAAATAAATCTAGAATTTTTATTAAAATTAATATTCATAAAATTACATATTTCTTCATGACTATTTATTTTATATAATATATTAAAATCATTGCTATCATTGCTATTATTCAATTTATTAATATTTTCATAAGATATATGTGATGATAAATGATTATAAATTGGATATTTATCATATAAATTAGACATACCATTAATTAAATTAGTTGTTAAAAAAACAGAAAAATTATAATAATTAACATTAATTGTATTTAAATTAATTTTATTGATTTTAATATTATTATGAGAAGAAGGAAACTTTAACATTGCTAAATTAATCAAAAAAAATTCTTGATTATTACTAATAGTTTCTTCAATATCAAAAATAGAATTTTTTAAATGAAGTCTTTCACTATTGCTTTTAATTATAAAATCTTTAATTTTCTTTTTACATATATTTAATTTTTCACTAAAACTATCAATATCTTTAACTGTTTGATTATTGCTATCATGTATATAAACATAAATATTAATCATTATCATAAATCCAAAAACAACTGGAAGTATATATAAAAGAATCATTTTAAAAATGATTTTTAATTAATTATATTCTTCACTATTGCTTATATTCATAATAGTTCCATTCCAGTTAATTTTAAAACCATTTTCATATACTTCAATTACCCTAGAATTTGGAAATTGTTTTGCCACATTTTTGGCAACTTCATTAATATCAAAATCAGTCTCATCATACCAATAACTCATACTATAATCTCCAAATATATCGCGATTATGCAACATAAAAGTAATATCAGATGTTAAGTTTTTTGCAATAATAGCAGATGACATTATAATAATTGTTATCTATAAAAATAAATTCATTTTTTAATTTTATTAACCTACAAATGTAATAAATTCATATTTATCAAAGAAATTTGTTTTATATGAAAGATCTTCATTAATTGGTGATATAGGTGTTTCATTTGATAATTGAATCCATTTCATATATAATTCCTTTATTTTTGGAAAATGTGTTTCTAATTCATTTAACTGTTCAGGTGTTATATATCGAAATGCTTTGTGCATTCCTACAGGTTTATCATAATAACATGTTTCAACTGAAAACTTTTTTGATATTTCTCCAATAGGAATATTTAGATTAGGATGTCCGCAAAAATAACCGTCTTCGTGATAGAAAAAATTAGGTTTATTTTGTTCAAATGATTTATCATTTATAACTTCAATCATTTTACTTGTGCGTCTCAAAGATAAACCTCCATTTGCTCCTGTTTTATTTAAATCCCATGGTGCACCCACATAATCATATTCCATAAAATCATATATTTTATCATAATATTTATCAGATAATAAAGTATCTAATTGAAAAATTAGATGAATTTCAGTTGGAATCAATTTATAAAATTTTTCATCTGTCAATAATTTACTATAATCATAATCAACAAACCATCTGGTATGTAAATCAATACTTATATGTTTATCTATATATAAAACTACTAGTGTTGTTCTTTTTGCATTTGATAAAAATTTTTCTCTTATTAGATTAATTAAAAAATCCTTATTATTTATTGAACAAAAAATCATAAAATTCCATCGTTTATCAAGACGATTATAAAAATTATCAAGAACTAGTTCAAATAAATCTGTTACTCTAGTTTCGACAATTACGGCAGTATATATACCTTCAGATGACATCTTTTATTATTTAATAATTCAAATTCCTTATATAATTAAAAAAGTGATTTATAATTATAATCATTGCAATAATCATCATTATAATCTTATTATTATGTTTGCTACCAGAATTACGAGTGAATTATCAAAAAATATTGATAATTTAAATGACTTATTTATTAAATGTCATAAAATTTACAAACAAATACCTCCTGCTAAAAATGAAAATAAATTTGCATTTGGTATTCTAGTTCAAATGTCTTTGATCGAATGTTTAAATAAATCTTTCTATAAATGTATTGATTTAGATGATGATCATGAATTTGGCAGTGAATATAAAAATGATTGTTGTTTATATTTAGATGAATTAACAAAAGTTAATTTAAGTATTAAAGCAAAATCAAAGAAAAATGGTAATATTATCATAATAAATAATTACACAAGTAAAATTGAAAGAGATTTATCTGATCTAATAACAATAGTAGTCATTATTGAAAATAATACAATTATTATAATACCTCATTCAATTGTGGATACTAAATATATAATTAATAGTGATGCAAATATAAGTTACAGAGGATCGCTAATTACTCATATGCTTAGTAATAATCCAGAATTAACTATCAAATTGACACAAAACGATAAGTTCGAGTCCTTTATATTACATGAACTACCAACAATTAAACCAAAAAACATCTTTAAAGGTCTTTTTTCTGATTTATAAATAAAACTAATCAATATTTACATATGATAAACCATAATGCTTGAAAGTTGAATTGATAATAGTGAATACATTAAAAACATTCACGGAATTTCCTAATTGCTTATATGCAAAACTATCATTTGCATCTAATATAAAATCATCTGGAAAACTTTGCAATCTTGCACATTCTCTAGGAGTGATATATCTTTTTAATTTACCATAAATGGGTGTTTGAACTATTGCAACTAAAGTTGGAAAATAATTACCTTTTTTTACACGAATACCAGATTGACGAAATTGAATGAAATGATTATAAATACTATCATTCTTTTTAATAATTCCTGTTTGCCATTCCAATTTACCATAAATTTCTCTTTTTAATAAAAGGTTTCTATGTTTTGCATACCATTCATCAAATTGATTTTTATATTTATTAATTAAAGGTTTATTTTTGGTCATATAATCCTGTTTCCATTTGGGAAGAGTTTTAAATGTTTCTTCGTCATAATTTTTATAATAGTCATTAATTAAAATAGTTGGTGATATTTTTTCACCAACTTCAAATATATGAATCATTTCATTCCAAGCATCTAATACATCTTCAATTTCTTTACTGATCTTATATTTAGGATTATCATTATTGATATCTATGATGTCATTAATTGAAATATTTTTATTTTTAAAATATAATTCAATATCACTTGTATATATATCATTTCTTACACAAATAAAGAAAATTCTTTCTCGCTGCTGTGGAATATTAAAATTATGAGGTGATAGATTAAATATTTGAAGATTATAATTGATACTTGATAATTTATCTTTAATATACTCAAAAACCTTACCATTTGAAACTTTAAGTATATGCTTAACATTTTCTAAAAACATAAATTTAGGTTTTTTATGAGAAGCAATACGAATAATTTCATCAAATAATAATCCTCGTTTATCTTGAAAAGTTTGTTTTTTTCCACCATTACTAAAAGGTTGACAAGGAAATCCTGCACATATTATATCAAAATCAGGTAACAACTTTTCATCAATTTTAGTTATGTCTTTTTCAGGTTCAATATTAAAATTTCTGTTATAAAGATTACAACAACGATGATCTATATCACATGCAAATACACATTCACAATTAAGTTCATCAAGTGCTTTATGAAATCCACCAATACCGCAAAATAAATCAATATATTTCATTATTGGTTATTAATAATAATTATAAGTTATAATTTATAAATCAATTTTTATAATTTAAAATAAACTTGATAAATGATACATAATATTCATATAATTTATCTATTATATTAATTTGATTAAATGAATTATATTTATGTTTGTTATCAATAACTGTTTCAATATAAATATTATTTTCATCAATTTTATCCATTTTATTTATTGCTTTTTTAATTGTTTTTTTATTGCTGTAAATTTTCATTATTTTTTATTTATTATAATAAGAATAATAATTATGTCATTTTTTGATAAATATAAATAAAGAAAATAATAGTAACAGTAATAATAATAATGAGTATTACTGAAAATAATATTAAGTCCATTAGTTTTTTTAATAATAACATAAAAAAATTAGATTATGAAGTTAATAGAACCATTTCAATCTTAGAAGAACTTCATGAAATGTTATATGGAATTTATATTAAATTAGATAAAGATAAGTATTTAAATACAATATTAAGTAATTATAAAGAAAATATATATAATAAAATAGTAAATCCAAAAAATAATATAACGCCTAATTATGATTTTTATTATGCAGAATTACGTGCATTAATAACACAATGTCATTTAGATACATATAATGATAAAATCAATTGGTATTATAAAACTCAATTTCCCATGATTTTTAATAAATTGAGAATTGAAAAAAATAATGCAGAAATTAATAAAATTAATGAAGAATTATTAAAAGAAATAAGAGAAGACATTAATTATGATGTGAATTTAAAATTAGAAAACTTTGAAGATAATATTAATAATATATTAAATAAAAAAATAAATGATTTAAAAATTGATTTTGAAAAGGAAAATAAAAAAAAAATACCAAATTATATTTACATGTTATATATGATTATATTTATTTATAATTTTTCAACATTTTTTTATTTCCTCCCATCATCATCATAACATCTTCTTTTTCTTTTTTTTGCATAATTGACGGTGAATTTATCATTTTAATTATACTTATATTTTCATATAAATCACATGTTGTTTCTAGTGAAACCTTTTTATTTATTTTTTTTGTTTTTAAATCATCTTTACAAACAACTAAATTTGAAATTTCATTATTATTATTAGTTTTAGTTCCACCACTAATTATATCATTGTTAGTATTAGTATTATTAGTATTATTAGTATTATTAGTATTTGCAAGATACATTAAAAATGTGTCATCAGATAATATTTTCATATATTTTTCAACTTTAAATAATTGGATTAAAAATTTACCTAATTTTACTGAATGATTAAATGGAGCAAGAACTTGATTTGCCATCCAAATACTAAAATAATCAAAATCTGTTGCATGAAAATAAAAAGAAGCATATGATAATCCTTCTAATAACATTTTAAAAAGTCTTTTTGTTGGAGCATCATTAATGACATCAACAAATTCAGTTTTGACCTTAAGATAATTATCCATAAGTTTATCAAGATTTCTTTCAGTACTTAAATTATTTCTTGTTGTAATAATAAGATTATCAATACTATTACTATAATTAACTTTAATTATTAAAGAAAATGTTTGTTCAAATATGTCAGCATATTGAGTATTAGTATTTTTAAAATAATATATTAATCTAAAATACATATTTAAAGCAATTGATATTAAATCATACATAATACCATAAAATTTATCTTTTATCATTAATGTATAATGACTACGAAATATTTCAGTATTTGCATATATTTTTCTAGTTTTATTTACAGTATGATTATTTATATCAGAAATATTTGTAAAATTAGTATCCCTTAATATTTCATTGAAATTTAATTTTAAATATTCGGTTAATAAACAATTATCTACAATTATTGATTTATATAACATAAAAAAACCAAAACTTGAACGACCAAAATCAATAATCATTAATTTATCATTACTTGAATTATAAATTATATTACCAAAATGTAAATCATTATGCATAAACCCATATTGTGTTCCTAAATAAATTAAAAAATCATAAATATCACAAATTTTACTTAAAACTTTGGTGATTAAATTTAAATTTTCACTTGTTTTTTTTTTATTATAATTTATAAATATATCCATTATAGATATTGGTTCATGTATTGCCTCATATGATATAACAATACATTTTTCATCATATTGTGGATACTTTTTTAAATTTAATATCGAATCAAAATTATAAGGGGTTAAATATTTTTCATCAATATTAATAACTTCATTATAAACCCAATAAGAATGATATTTTTTTGAAAATTTAAGATAACTTAAAAAAGAACCTGTATATACTGGAATAAAATCTCTATATTTAAAATTTTTAGATTCTTTGAAAATAGTTTCAAATATAATTGCACAAAGAATATCTATTATACATATATCCGAATCACTATTTATATATTGTTGATCATAATCAATTATTTTAAAAAATATTCTTTTTTTAGTATTATCATTATATGTAACATCACCTATAGTAAAAGGATTATTAGAATTAGCAGTTCTTAATTTACCATCATTTGCTCCTTCATAATTTTTAAATGATGACAATAATGTATAATATGATTTTATAAAAAAATCTACATCAATATTTACAGATATTTCTTTTAATTCTTTAATTATATTTTTAACATTTTCAAAATATGAATAAATTGGTTTATATGAATCATTCAATACTTTAAATAATTGTCTATTTTCATTTATTACACATTTTAAATCATTATTATATTTTGCTTTATATAATATTAAATGTAAATTTTTATCTGTAATAATAACATCATTTACATTATTTCTTCTTTCATGTAAACGTTTACTTTCATCATTAGAATAATCACTTTCATCATTAGAATAATCACTACTTCTATCAGAACTGTAACTGCTCATAATAATATAAAATATTTATTTATATTTTTTCAATATTTTTTTTTTGGTAAATAAACCACCTTTGAGTTTATTATAAATACTAGAAATATCTATAATATCATTTTCATTTACATGTTTTGTTATTATTATTTTTTCTTTTTGTCTTTCAAGATTTCTTTCTTGAATTTCAATTTGTTTATCAATTTCAGTATTTATATCTTGTTTAGATAATTGTGTTTGACAAATATCTTTTTGACCTCCATTAGTATTTAGATAATATTTATAACCACCACTTCGACTGTTAATAAATTCACTTAATATTAAATCTTTTTGAAATATGTGTAAAAGTTCACCATCAGAAGCATAGATATTATGAATTAAAAATGTGGCAAATCTAACTAAATCACCAAATTTTATTTGAAAATCACTGGCAATTATATCATTTGATATAAATTTTAATCTTTGTTCTGGTGTGCTTAAATTAAGACCTTTATATGAATTAACACAATAACAATATAAATATGCTAAATGTGTTATTCCATGTAAATATATCATATATCTTTGACGTTCATTATCATCAATATCACGTAAAGAAGTTAAAGTATTATAAATTTCATTATATTTTTGAACTATAACATTAAAATTTGTAAAATTTGTATTTATATCAAAAAAATAATTAGCACTACTATAATAATGTAGTTTAGTAGATATTTTTGGTGTTAATTTTAATAGTTGATCAAACAATGCTATCAATTTATTTTTTTTTTCACCAAGATCTAAATATTGTAATTCGCGCAAATACATATTCAAAGAAAATGTGATTAAATCATAAATAACTCCAATAAATTTTTTATTATTATGACTTAAGGTTATTAAAGGAGATATAAACGATTTAAATAAACGAGGTTGAGTTTTCATATATAATTCTTCTACAGATATTTGATCATAAATTGAATATAACTCATCATAATTTAATTTTTTAAATTCATCATTAATTTTATTTTTAATTTCTGGAATATTATTATGTTTAAAATATGCAAAACTGTTTCGTCCAAAATCAATGAGCATTAGTGTTTTTGTTGATTTATTATAAATTATATTATCAGTATGTAAATCATTATGCATATACCCATATTTTAATCCAATATATTTAAGAAAATTATAAAAATTTGGAACACAATTTAAAATTTCTGTAATTATTGTTCTTTCTTTATTTATATGAGAATCATAAAATGCACTAAAAACGGACACAGAATTAGTTATTGCTTCATAAATCAATAATACAGATTTTTGATGAGATGTTACTAATTCTAATGAATTTGATTTTGACAAATTATTATGTATTTCATTTAAATCCCAATTAATTGTTCTTTCATTTATATTCTTAACATATGTTAAAAAACTATTCTTATATTTTGGAATAAAATTACTATAATTTGAACCAAATTTTTCATCATTTTCTATTAAATATTCAAAAATTAATGAAGATAATATATCAAATATACATAAATCATAAACACTTCCGCGTGATTGTGTAGACATATCAAGAATTTTAATAAATAATGTTTTTTCTCTACAAGTGGTGTCACTGTTGTCAGTTACATTTACAATGTCAAATTTTGTTGGACTTGTTTGAAATCCTGATAATATTCCTCCTTTATTAGATCTATAGTTTTCATAAGGCAATAAAAAACAATAATGTGATTTTAAAAAAAATTATCAGTAATATCTAAACCAGTATTACCTTTATAAAATTGTTTAACTGATTGTGTAAACTCGTCAATATTAGTTCTATTTCCTATTTTGCTGGAAATAAATTGATTAAACTGTCGATTATAATTTTCTTCACTTTGCATTTATATTTATTTATATTTTTTTAATTTTCTGTCAATTTTTTTTCCACCTTTTATTGATATTACTTCATTATATGGTGACATATTATTTTCATTTATATCTTTAAAAATATTTTTGTATCCATCTGTTGTTATTTTTAATGATGACTTTTCTAATGGTAATTTTGATTTAAATGAAGAGTCTATTGATGATAATTTTGATGATAATGGTAATTCTAATATTTCACCACGTCCACCGCTTTGTTGTTTAAAATTAGTTAAAAATGAATCATTTAAATCTTCTAATTTTTCAAAATTATCATCTACATATTCCTTAAAAGAATCTAATATATCTTCATATAGTGTATTATAATTATATATAATTTGAAAATACTGAAAAATTAATATACTTGGATTAATACTTGAATAATTTATTTTTATAAAAAGGAGAAATAATGCAAAATAAAATAAACAATCTAATAACATATTATAAATAATTTGTATGTTTTCTATTCCATTATTATGTTGACTACTATTCAATGATTTTATATAATTATCTTTCACATCTTTATAATTATCTATTAAAACATCTAAATTATTTTTGAGATGATCAATATTATAAATGAGATTGCATTTTAATATATTGTCAAAATTATTACCATCTGGTCTAAAAAACACTATTTTATCAAAATTATTTTTAAATTGATTAAATAATTGTTCAGATAATTTTTGTTTATTAAAATATAACATTTTAAGATAAAGATTCACTCCAAATGTAATTAAATCAAATATTATTCCAAAATATTTACCTATTTTAAATTTAGTTGATACATGTGTTTTAATATATCCATTAGCAGTATCATAAAAAAACTCTGTTGTGATTTGTTCTGGAGACATTTCAAATAATTTTTCATAATTTAGTTTTTGAAAAGATGTTTGTAATTGTTGATTAATTTCAATATTATCATGATAACTAATGTCTTTAAATTTTCCAAAAGTAGAACGACCAAAATCAATTATAACTAATTTATTGGTATCAGAATTTAAAACAATATTACTCATATGAAGATCATTGTGCATGAAACCATATTCTATACCAATTTTTATTAGAAAATTATATATATCTAAAGAACAAAGAAATATTTGATTTATATATGCATCATTACTATGAGAAACATAATTTCTGAAACATTCTGTAATTGTTAAAGGTTTGGAAATTGCATCATAAAAAACAATAACAACCTTATTTTCATATTTCATTTCATTTAATAAATCATCTGTATTAGATGGAGGTGTTTGAAAAACTTCTACAGGAGGAGAAGAATTAGGAGGAGAATATGTTTCAGCAGTATTTCTGATAGTTACTTGTTTTGTAAAATTTATAGCAGATCCATCAGCATTTTTATTAATTTGTTTAATATTTGTAATATAAAAAGGTGAAACATTATTAGTATGTTTTAATTCATTAAAATTCCATTTTTCATTGTCTTTACTTATGATAGTAGAATAAGACAATACACTACCTTTGTATTGTGATATCAAATCTTTATATTGCGAATATGAATCATTTCTAAAAATATACTCAAAAATAATTGCAGATAATATATCAACTATTAATAAATCAATTCCTTTATTTAATGATTGCTTTGAATATTCTATTACCTTATTAAATAATCTTTCTTGATGAAATGAAACATCTGTTGAATCATCATAAACATTAACATCACTAATTGAAAACTTACAATTTGAAGATTTTGTAATTAATAAACCATCATCATCTGTAATAAAATCTTTATATGGTAATATTAATGTTAAAAATGCTTTCAAAAAATAAAAATTTTGAAATAACGATGTTTTTAAATTTAAATCATGAGAAGTTGAAGATAATTCTTTGTTTAAAATTGAAATTACTTCTTGTAAATAAGTGCGTATTTTAGTATAATTGTTTTCATGTGGTTTAATTTGTTTATTATATATATTTATTAATGTTGTTAAATCAGAATTATAAGACATACCTTTAATTTATTAAATATAAAATTAAAATTCATATTTATAACTAAAAATGAAAATACTTAATTTTATTTTTAGTTATAAAAAATTAACTTCAATTGGTCTTATTTTTGGATTTTTATCATCTTATTTTGGTGTTTATAATAATCAATATACTAGTGAAATTATTCAGGGAAATTTTAATGATGATTTATTATATAGTTTGTTTAAATCAAGTTTATTTTGTATTATTTTTACATCATTAAGAGGTGGAATTTTTACTTATACCCAAAAAAAATTAAATAATAAAATTAAATATGAAATATATAAAAAAATATTTAATCAAACACCTAAATTTTATGAAACAACCGCAATTTCATATATAAATGATCTTGTTAATAATGACTCCCGAATTGTAAGTGATATCATTTCTTTATATTTAAATGTAACTACCAGATCTTTATTTACAATAATAATTACCTTTTATTTATTATATGAAATTGCACAATATCAATATATTATATTTATGTCAATAATAATAATATTCAATATATTGCTCAGTAATTTATACGATAAAATTTATAAATATAAAATGATTGGTTATGATGACTTACAGAAAAAAATAAATAATTTTTTACTAGAATCATTATCACATATAAGTGTAATAAAATCATTTGGAATTGAAAATAAATATATATCAAAATTTTATAATTATAATAATGATATAAATAATTATATAATAACAGAAAGTTTTCTTTATAGTTGTAATGCTTTCATTAATTATAATTTACCGGTTGTTTCAATGATTATAATTATAATGATTGCTAAATATTATAATTTTACTAAAAATTTATTAACTTTTATTTATCATTATAAATCTTTATTTGGAATTGTTACTGATTTAATAAATATTAAAAATGACATGCTCAAAAGTATTGAATCTTATAAAAGGGTTAATTTAATTTTAAATTCAAATGAATTAAATGAAGGTTATTTTATTCCAAATAATGATTGTTTAATTCCATCAATTTCATTTGAAAATATAACATTTAAATATCAAAATGCTGAAACACCTATATTTAAAAATTTTAATTTGAAAATTAAAGAAAATGAAAAAATAGCACTAATAGGTCGTTCTGGTTGTGGTAAAAGCACACTTGCCAAAATTTTAATGGGAATTGTAAAAATAGATTCTGGAACAATTAAAATTAATAATTTAAATTTAGATATCTATAATCCAAAATGGTTAAAAAGTAAAATAGGTTATGTATCACAAGAAACTATTTTATTTACTGATACTATTGCTAATAATATTAGTATTGGAATTGATAATGACAATGATAATGACAATGATAATGAAAAAATAAAAAATGCTGCTAAAATTGCTAATGCAGATGAATTTATAATGAAATTAAAAGATAATTATCAAACAAATCTTGAAGGAACTGAACTAAATTCTTTATCAGGAGGACAAAAACAGAGAATAGCAATTGCAAGAGCACTTATAAAAAACCCCAAAATTATTATTTTTGATGAAGCAACATCTGCATTAGATCCTTATTGTGAAGAAATAGTGCAATCTGCTATAAATAATTGTTTAGATATAATTCAAAACACAACAATTATAATTATAGCACATAAAAAAACTGCATTGAAACTTGCCACAAATGTTTATGATTTAGAAACAATTATTTAAGTTTTGTATCATATATATTATTATATATATTATAAGAAAACTCTTTACTTTGTCCTCCCTTTATTTTTATATATGTTTTCAATTTTCTTGGCGGTAACATAATTTATTTCTAATATATATATTTAAAATTAAAAAATTATAATTATAATTATAAATAAATGACATCATTAATAACACATCATGATTATTTACATATACATAAAATATTAGGAGTTGGTTGTTTAATTCATTATGGATATAGATTTTGGTTAAAATATAAATATGGACAAATGTTTAATAGTGACAATTATTATTTGCCAGCAGTTCATTTAGGTTTATCATTATCATCATTTATATTTAAAGTTCCTACCATTAGATATCAAAATAGCACAATAATTTGGAAAGAATTACAATTACATAATATTATTTTTACATCACGATCTGTTTTTATGATATATCATTCAATGTTATTTAATTATATAAATAAAGATAGTTATTATTATAATCATTATTATTATTTATCAAGATTAGCATTGATATTAGGACATCATTATGTAGCAGATTTAATGACAAATAAATATCAAAATAATAATCTCACAACAACAAGAGACATAATTTATAATACAAAAGATAGTTTTATAAATAAAATTATTATAAAAGCAAATAAATATTTTTATAGTATTTCTCAAATAATAGCAACAACGACACTTCTTTTATCTAAAAATTATGAAACTGGATATTTAATAATGTTTCCAATACAATTATCTGCATTTTTAATGACTTTAGTTAGAAAACGTATTATTAATAATAATCAATGGCATTATATTTATACATTATCATTATTATTACCTTATTTTATAAATTCAAAAGGTATTTATAATAATAAAAATTCAATAAATTTATTTGCTTTGTTTCATATCTTGATGAAATTTGGATTTAATACAAATAAATATTTGAATTTTTCAATAATTACTCTTACTTATATATATAAAGATTATTGAATTTATAATACTAATTATTTATAAAATGATATTTAAAAATATCAAAATAATAACAACAATTGCAATAATCAGTATAATTGAATTAACTTCATCATTTATGACAGTTCCTAATATTTATAATAATTGGTTTTGTTTAGATTTTGTGAAAAATATTGATAAAACAAAACCTCAAAAATATTCAATTGGTGATTTACCCTTAGTTGTGTGGTTTAAAAATGATTCTTTACCTTTATCAACAATTAATATTTGTTCTCATCATGGTTCAACATTAGATTCAGGAAAGATAAATAAAAATGGTTGTTTAGTTTGTCCTTATCATGGTTTAAATCATGATGAAAAATTAACATTTGGAAAAACTATGATTCATCAAGGTAAATTATGGTGGTCTTATGATAATCATAAAAAACCACCATCAATTCCATTTTATAACAATAAAAATTTCATGAAATCTGAATTAGTTATAGACATGAATGCAAATGTATTTGATTGTATTTATAATACAATGGATATTAATCATGCAGAATTTATTCATAATAATATGTTTGGATTTGGTAACAGTAATAATCCAATATCAAATCTAAAAATTTATAATTATAAAAATAATAAAAAACTTGGATTATCTTTTAATTATAAATCAAACACAAATCTTAAACATATTAAAAATGAATTAAAAATACCCAATAGAAATTTTAATATTTATGAATATCCATATGATATTTGGAATGGAATTAATTTGAATAAAAAAGAAAAATTTTATACTTGTTTTAGTTTTTTACCTTTATCAAATGACAAAACAAGATGGTTTATTACACTTAGTCATAATTTTTGGAAATCAGACATTGAAAAAAAAATAATGGAAATAGCGGGACAATTGATTTTATTGCAAGATAAAAACCAAATGAAAAATCAAGCAAAAAAATCGAAATTAAAATCAATATGGATTAATCAAATAAAATTTAATAATGAACAACAATTAGATGAAATTAGAAATATAATTAAATATAACAATAATAATACATTAGATTTAATGCCAAATTTAAATTTGATTTAAATATTAATTATTTAGAATAATTAAATGAATAAATATATTCAAGTTGCTACAATTAGTAGTGGTATTATGAACACATTATTATTTAATTATAATATGAATAACACAAAAATTATCAGAGGAAAAAAAGAAACAAATATATTGGTATCAGAAAGAGTTTTTATGTCACTTGGATCGTTTTGTATTGGATTTATTAAAATACCGAAATTTATTGATTTTATTCATATTAAATTAATGAAAGAAAATCCTAAAGATTATGGATGTCAACTTTTTACTCCAAATAAAATTGATTATTATGATATGTTCAAATACATATAAGTTTTTATTTTTATTTTGTTTTTATAGAAGAATATGAAACCTATTGAAAAATTAAAAGATCATTCAATGATTAATAAGAAACATTTTATTGATGCATCAGATAACGAAGTCAAAAATATAGTAACCAAAATTTTAAATAAAACTAAATATATAAATCATATGCAATTTATAAATTATTTATATAAATCTGTTAAAAAATTAATTGAATTTTTAGATAAACATAAAATAAGTAATGTTTATGTTTATAAAACCAAAAATTTTGAAATAAAATCCAATAAATGGATTTTTGATTATGTAAGATATATGTTTAAACATTTAAAATCAAAAATAACATTTAAACTTATTTCATCAGATAAAAGTTATTTAAAAAAAATAAAAAATAATGATATAGTTTTATTTCCAGATGATTGTATATATTCAGGTAGTCAAATGCGTAATAATATAAGAGATTTTATGGAATCATATGATAATTTATATAAAGAAGGTAATAAAACTAATAAAAATCTTATATATTTATATATATTGTCACCATTTATTTCATCATCAGGAATACGTCTTATGAACGTAAATATTGAAAAAAATCAAAAATTAAATTATAAATTAATAATATGTAAACATGTTTCAATAGATAAATATTTGATAAATAAATATTTAACTGTTGATGAAATAAGAAAAATGGAAAGTTATTATCCAAATATTAGTTTAGATAAAATAAAAAAATTGAGTGAAGATAGATATTTATCTGATTTCAGTGGTATATTTTTAATTTATTTTAATCATAAACTCGCTGATTTTGCATCCACCATTACCTTATTTTATATGGGAGTTGTTCCCAATAAACATAATAAAAAGATATTGAAAAGTAGAAAACCAACTGATGTTCCTAAATTACAAATAATACCTTTAATAAATAATTGTGATTATACTAAATTGAAAATAAATGTTCATAAACCTATTTGTCCAAAACCACCATATAAATAATCACTATTATTATAACAATTATAAAAATATTCATGGAAGTTATTTTATTTTTATATAAGTTATTACTGATATAACTTTCATATTCAAAAAAAACAAATTCTATTATATATGAAATAATTGTTAATGTTTGTATTTCAATTGATTCTGGATAAAAACCAATAGCAGTTCTGATAATTCCATATGTCATTATCCAATATGACAAAAATCTTTTTGTTATTTCATTGGGTTCTTTGATAAATAATTGTAAATGTAATCTTGATAAATATTTATCAGTAATTAAAATTGATAAACCACAACAAATATCATATAAACCATTAAAAAAAATAAATGTTTTTATCATAATTATAAATAATAACGACTTATTCACATATATATCTCATAATAACATTCATTGTTCTTAATTCTTGTGTCAATAACTTAAATGCATATGGAATTCTTATTTGAACTATATCTGTTGCATTTTTACAATGAATACATTTGAATATATTTTTCTCAGGATTTACATTTGCAATCATACCACATTCTTTACAAATAAATACACGATAATTATCAGCACAATCTAACATCTTCTCTTTTAAGAATAATGCAGAACCATGACCAATGAAACAATCTCTTTCCATTTCTCCTAATCGTAATCCACCGCCTCTCGCTCTACCTTCACTACATTGACGTGTTAACATTACAATTGGACCATTACTACCTCTCGAATGAATTTTATCAGTAACCATATGTTTCAATCTTTGATAATAAGTTGGACCAATGAAGATTTCAGTTTTAATTTGTTCTCCAGTTCTTCCATTATACATAATTTCATTACCATAACGTTCAAGACCAGTCTTTTCTAAATTTTTCGCAATACTTTCAACACTGCAATCTGTAAAAGGGGTTGCATCACCATATGCACCTACGAAACAACCAACTTTACCCATAATACATTCCATTAATTGTGCCATTGTCATTCTAGAAGGAATAGCATGTGGATTGATAATAATATCCGGAACAATACCATCCTTAGTAAAGGGCATATCTTTATGATCATAAATCATTCCACAACTGCCTTTTTGAGCACTTCTAGAAGCAACTTTATCACCAACTTCTGGTTTTCTATTTTTTCTGATTCTAATTTTACAGAATTTATATCCATCACTATTAGTTCCAGTATAATTCATATCAACATAACCATCATCATTTGATTTCATATAAATACTATTATCTTGATAAGTAATTTTACCACTAACTTTTCGGGGCATCACTTTACCAACAATTATATCTCCATTTTCAACATAAGTATTTTTTGGAACAAATCCATCTTCCTCTAATTTATCATATGAATATGGTTTAACTTCACATAAACTTTTAGGATTTGTAAATATTTCTTCTTCTCCTGAACTATGATTTTTAGTGCATTGATCACGAAAGATTTTATAATAAGTACTTGTAAATAGACCTCTATCTAATGCCGATTTATTAATCATAACACTATCTTCTTGATTAAAACCTGTATGTGTCATAATAGCAACTATGGCATTAACACCTGAAGGCAATTCATTATTATAAGTATATTTTGATAATCTTGTTGCAATAATTGGTTTTTGCGGATAATTAATAATATTTCCCATTGTATCTGTTCTATAATTAAAGTTACTAGCATATACACCAAGTGCTTGCTTACCCATTGCACAATTACTTACCGCAAATCCATTACCACCGATAAAACTATGGTAATCTGATTTTTCAATAGTAATATCAGCAATAATATTATTAGTATTTATAATTTTTGATTCAAATGGAATAAACATAAACGAACCTTTAAATTCAACTATTTGTGAAAATTCATCTAAAGTATAATTTTTACTTACTTTATCACTTCTATAACTTTCCAATATATATTGCGAATATTCGTATTTAATCAATAATTCTTGCATCTTTTTATAATTATAACGAATTCCAATTAAATTGATAAATTTAACATTATCATATGTAACATTGAAATCATTTAATATAACTTTAATGATTTCATTGATATCATTATTATCATTATTATTATTATTATTTGCATAATAACCAGCGATAAATTCGCGCTTAACTAATGAACTTGAATATGGTAACCATTTTTTACAATTATTACTGATATTATTTAATAATAAAGTTAAGTGAATATCATGAATACCATCATTAAAACCAATAGTGGTCGCATCATTTTCAAATTCATTTTTATCAATATCATTTTGAAAATTTAATTTATTATTAAAATAATAACCAGACATTCTGGCAATAATTGGTGCATAATAATGATTATTATAAAGCACTGATAAATTTAAAGTTTTCAAATAATTATTAAGATTTGAATCAATGTTTTGAGTCATTAATTTCTTCAAACCATTCATATTATCAACATAATCGGGACTAATAATAACTCCCAATTTTACATTTTTTTCCAAATTTTTAACTTCCATCCATCCTTGATTAGTCATAAATTTATGATCATATGTTGCTGTGATACTTCTTCCAGATATAACTTTAACATTGAATACTGTTTTTGAAGTAATTCTATGATATCTATAAATAACTTTTGATATATCTTTTTGCATTGTTTTAGGATTAAAACATACAACTTCATCACCTTCCTTAACATCTTTAATTAGAACCATTGAACCATTGCTTAACATAACTTTTTCATTTTCATTTAAACATTGATAACAATTTCTAGGTGATTGATTATGATCACTAAAAGGAATATTAACACCTAAAATACCATTCATTAAACTAGCATGAATTTCACAATTAGTATAATGAATAGGTAAAGTATTTCCTTTAGGTGGTTTATATAATTCTAAATAATTTATTGCCAACATTGAATGATTGATTTCATTACAATCAAGATATTCAATAACTCCTTCTTCTCCATTATTAGGAGAAATTAGTTCATTAAATGACTTATCTTTAATAAATTCATTCCATGTAATACCTTTTTCTTTGAGAACTTTAATAATTCTCAATTCAGATGTTTGAGTTGTATCATCATAATCAACAATTAATACAGGTCTATACATACGACCTGCTTCAGTGCTAATGATAATACCTCTTTTAAGAATATTCCAAATAATAGAAGTCATAGGATAAATAACCCCACTTCTTTTATAATTTTTAAGAGTTTTATATAATTCATTTGGATTTGTATGATAACCAATGATATCACCATTGATTTGAACATAAACATTTGCAGGATTTCCCATTTCTTTGAGAAAATTGCTAATCTTAGTTCTTGTATTTTTAATGGTTTCAGTTTCTTGAAACCATTTATCATTATTTTCAATAATATAACTGTAACTATCATCATATATATTAACTCCTAATTCAATTAAAAGTGTTCTAATATGTGTACTATTCATAGCAATTGAAATATTTGTGCTTAAAGCAATATTTTTAACAAGACCAACAGATGCCCCTTCTGGAGTTTCTGCTGGACAAATCATATTCATTTGTGAATTGTCCAATTTTCTAGGTTGAACTAATTTTCCATTTTTCTCCATTGCAGTGCTAATACGACGCAAATGAGATAATGTAGATGCATAAGACATACGATTAAGAACTTGAGAAACACCTTGACGAATATTTTGGAAACTTCCAATACTCTTGATTCCCCAATTTCCTGTTGAAAGTGAATATTTTAACCATGATTCTAATAATGAATGTTTAAAGAAACGATGAATATTATTATCACTGATTATATCTGTGGATAAGCAAGTGTGATTCGCTCTCCATAAATTTAATTCACGTTCAATGAGTCCTTTAATTTCCTTTGTCATTTTTCCATAACATTGGCGAAATAAATTACTCATCAAAACACCTGGAGTATCAATTCTCTTATTCATATATGAATCTCTATTATCATAATCATCATATTTAAGATAAATACGAATCATTTTAAAAATCATATAACCCAAATATAAACCTTTTCTTCTATAATTCTTACCAACATGTGGCAAGAAGTCATTAATTAAATTATCTTTAAGTAATTTGATTGAATTAGTTGAATTTTTATTAATACCTGTCATATTTTTAATCAGAAATTCTTCTGCTTGTTCTTGTGTGTGAATATCTGATGCATCTTCACAACATGCCATTAATTGAGAAATAATTCTTTGATTATCTTTATTGTCCATATCATATACGATATGTTCAATAATTTCTTTATCACTGATAATTCCAAGTGCTCTAAACATGATAAATACGGGAATTTCTGTTCTTAAAAATGATGTATTAAGGCGAATATTTCGCCCCATATGATTCATTTTACCTACCATATTTAAACTAGTAGTTTTTGATGGTAAATATGAAGAATCACTCATTGAACGGATTTCAGCATAAACACCATCATTATTATTATTAGGTGCAAATACTAATGTATCATTTTCATTAATTCTATCTTGCATAATCAAAACTTTTTCATTACCATTTACAATAAAATAACCACCAAAGTCATATCTACATTCTTGATTGTTATTATCACCCAATGCTGGAATTTGATAAAGAACACATGAATTAGAACGAACCATAATAGGAATTTTGCCTATATAAACATTATTTACATATTTATCTAACTTTTGCAATACTCCTTCGTCATTGATCACTTCAATAATGATATGAACATTTACATATAATGAACTAGAATAAGTCAAATTATTCATTCGTGCAATATAAGGTGTCATTACAGTTTGTGTTCCATCAGGTAATTGATATATAGGTTTAGTTAATGATGGTTGCAAAACATTGATATAAATTTTTTGAATATTATTATTATCAACTTCACTGGTTTTAGTGTTAGTATTAATCTTAATAGGATTAAAACCAGATATAATTTGCGGTAATGTTGTATTAATGAATTTATTATAACTATCAATTTGATGTTTGACTAGGGGACTATTTCCTTTAGTATAATAGGTATCTAGAATATCCCAGCAAAAATCATCCTTGAGTAGTTGTTGAGGATCCATTAATAAATATAAATGATATTCGATTTATATAATTTTAAAATCATTTTTTTAAATTAAAAAAAAATACAAAAATAAAAAAGTTGTTTTATTATTATTATTATATTTATTGTCTTTTTGTTGCTCTTAATGCTCTTGCTGCACTTGCTGTTGCTGCTTTTTGCGCTTCTGCTGCTGCTCTTTCTGCCGCTGCTTTTTCTGCTGCTTTTTTATTTGCTTCTCGTGTTGCCTTTGCTTTTGCTGCTCTTTCTGCTTTTTTCTCTGCTTCACTTAATATAGGTTGTGGTGGGACAATACATGTATTTACAATTCCTAAATTTCCGACACTTGTTTTAAAATCTGCATTTGGATCTATTGATTTTAATATTTTTTCTATAGATGATGCTGCATATGATATAATATGTTTAAAATTATTTTCATCTTCATCATTATTTAAATCTGTGTTACATAAATATGAAAAAACCTTATATATAGAATTTTCTTTATCATTAACATTTGCTTCAGAAAACTGTTGATAATGTGGATCATATTTATCTAATTTTTCAAATGGAAGATTGATTTTAAAATTTATAATTTGTTCAAATAAAAAACCTAAATCATTATAACCAAGAGTTCTAATATTAGATTTAATTTTATGAAAATTATCTTTAATAATAAAAAAATCAAATATAGTTAATTCTTGTTTTTCTTTAATTTTTATTAATACTGGTATAATTTCATTAGATTGTTCCTTAATTCCAGATTCTAATAATAATCCTGCTTGTCTGGGTATTATATCATTATTCCATATACTTAAAAACAGTGTTTTTATATATCTTAATTCATCAGGTATACTATCAATAACTCTTTTATCTAAACTACATATGTATGATATGTCATGTTTTGATAAATGATTTTTTAATTTAATTTTATTATATATTTCTTTCAATCTGTCATTAGTATTATTTATAAATTTATCATATGCTTCTTTTACATCAGAACGTAAAATTGCATATTCTTCAAAATTTTTAATTGCATCAGAATATAATCTTCTTGCATCATGTGTAAACATATGTAATACGTCAGTATCATTAGTAAGTTCAGTATATCGAATTTTATCTTTTTCTACCTTTCCATTTGAAAGACGTCCTAATGCCATTTCATCATTATTATATGTTGTTTCCAAATCTTTTATTAAAAACTTTTTGCTAGCATATGCAATACCATCAACTTCAACAAAATCAGATTCATCAAAATCTTTATCATCACTTAAAACAATGTCTAATAATGCAACTTGACGCTTATAATGTTGTTCATTTCTTCTAGTTATCGTTTTATTTTCAGTTAAATCAACTGGATATCTAAAATCAATTGAATATAAATTTACAGGCAATGTTTTATTTGCATCAATTTTTCTGTTTCTGAATTGATAATTTTTTTCAACATTAATAAGAACATCAACTGATACATCTAAATATGAGTTACATGGATGTCCTGTTGGTAAAGTGCTATCATTTACTGTAAAAACTTTAATACCTTTATTTTCTTCCGATATAATTGTACCTAAAACACGATTATTCTTTTTATATTCCTCAAAATAATTTCTCAAATTAACTGTATGTTTAATTACAATATCATTTATACTTTTAACAATTTCTTCTTTTGATTGTTGTTTGCCAGGTGCTGATTGTGCATTTTTAAAATGTAGTTTAGTATCTATGTCAGCAGTTTTAGATGAATCATATACATATCTACGCATTGAATCACCACCAGCAATAAATAATTTCACTTTATGTGTTGCATATAATTCTTTATTTATTTCTCTAACAAAAGCATTAACAGATGGTCTAAATAATGTCATAAAATATCTATCTATAAAATCAATGAAATTTACATAATATTTACATGTATATTCATGTTTAATATTATTTACACGATCGGTAAAAAATATATTAAAATTTTTAATTTTTGAATATGTATAATTATATAAAATTATCATTATTTCTAATATTTCGATAAGTATAATAGATTTATTTTGTTGATAATCTTCATAATTTTTATCAAATGGTGTTGGTTGACTATTATATAATAATCCTCCTAATTTTAAATTCATTGATATTATTTCTTTTTTGATTTCATCAAATTGTTTTTCAGTTAAATTTTCTAATTGATTTATAAATATTTTTTGTCTTATATTATCAACACTTAATTCTGATTCTGGTTCTATTTTTGTTTCTGCTTTGCTTAAATTTAAAATAGTGGTTGTCATTAAACCAACCATATTTAATCTGTTTAAAAATTGTCGTGTATATATTGAAGGTAAATTTTTATAACCTTTTATTGCAATTAATTTTATATCAGGATTATTATTATTAACTGCTAAATAAGCATTTCTAAATTTTTGAATATCAAAACTAATGTTATTTTTAGGGATATATAATTCTAAATTAAATTCTAATAATATTTTCCCTTTTAACATATCTTCATCAGTTTTAATATTAAATTCATTTGCTCCTTTAAGTTTATCTTTAAAATTTTCAAGAATTAACATTTCTCGATCAATTATTGATTGATTTTTTTTATTCTGTTCTTTTAATTTTCTTGTAGCAATTAAAACTCTTTTTTTTAATTCAGAACGAGTAAAACCTCTTTTTTTTGTTTTTGGACTTGTGGCACCTCCACTAATATCCATTTCATTAGATTGATATGAATTAAACACTAATTTTATATTATAAAAAGGCGGTTTTTTAATATCTAATTGTTTAGATTTAAATTCTTGTGTTCCATCTGGGTTTACATGATAATCAAAATTAGAACATTCTATAGAACAATTAAACCCATAACTGTCCAATATTCTATTTATATAATAAACAAATTCATATAATCTTATGATTTTTTGATTCCATAAATTCATGTGATTAAATATGTAATTAAATTTTAAATTAGATATTGACATACTCATTGTATTGTCAAAATTTTTAACATCTATATTTAAATCTGGCACGGTTAACATATTATTATACCAATAATACCATGATAAACCACCATTAACCCAATATGTATAGTTATTTTGTTTATCTTCATTATTTTCTAAAGTTAAAATTTCATTTGTAATATAATCATTTAATGATAATTGGGTATCATCATCATTAAAATAAAAAGGGTAGTTTTCTAAAAATGAAAAAAGTTTTATTTTTCTGTCATATGCATTTTTTTTGATAATGTCTATTCTATTTTGAATATCCATTATTTATTCTATTTAAACTAAAATAATAAAAAAAATGATTAAAATTTATATAAATAATTAACTTATAATAAATGGATTCTATTCTTAGAAATATGATTGATAATAATATTGATACAAAGTTTTTGAAATCTTACACTGATATGAATGACTTATTTGAACATGTCAATAAAATTCATTTATCATATGACTACTGTTTATTTTTCTTTGAAGGCAGTTATTTTTTATGTGTATATGAATTTAATTCAGTATGGATTTATTTAATTAATAGTGATTATATAATTAGTGAAGATAAATCTAATTACAGTAAAAAAATAATTATGAGTTTATATGATGTTTATTATGTGATTATTCATACATATGATGATTTTTATGTTGAATGTTTTAATGGTAATGAAATTATTCAAGCGATGAATTATTATAAGTTTGTTTGTATAAACTAATTTTTCATTATTTTTGTTATGCACCAAAAAAACTGAGAAGTCCATCAATTGCATGATCAGCAACACTTGCACCTGCACCAATTCCGGCACCTGCAACAAAATTTGACATAAAACCACCACTTCCTTGAACTGCTACATGAGGTGGATGAGATTGTTGAGGATAATATTGAGGTGGATAATATCTATGATTCGGATGATTTGGATATCCATTATTAAATTGTTTCATATTCATAAATTCATTGTATTGTTCTTTTGTAATATGAACTAATTCATTATTATTGCTATATATTTGTTTTGCAAAACCCCCTTTTTTATATTTATTCATAACTGATCTAAACTTTTCATATGTGACATATTTATTTTTAGTAAAAATTTTATTGTTTTGTTTATCTAATTTATATTGACTAATTAAAAATCCATCAGATTGTTTATCTCCATTAATATCTATTTCTTCAATTATATAATAAAATTTGTGTTGTTTCATATCTCCTAATATCAATTATGAAAATATTTTATTTAAATCCCTTATTAAAATTTTCATATCAATTTGTTTATTATGAATAAGATGTGCAAAAACAGATGTTTTACTTAAAATAACTCTGGGAATTTCATCAATATCTACCATTTTATTTTTAATAGCATTTATTGTTTTTTTTGGTACTAAAATCGGTTTTACTGATGATTTATGTGATGAGTTAATTATATCTTCTAATATTTTTTCAAGCATTTCTTTGGATAAATAATTATTTTTAGTATAAATAAAGAAGTTATTTTTTCGATCAATTAAAAATTGACGCACTAAAACACCATCAGGAATATTATCATCTGTTACATCCAAATCTTCTATAAAATAATAATATTTTTTCATTTTGATAATCTTCTATTATAATAAATTAATATAAAAATATATATTGATAGTTAAATATAAACAACTTTTTAAAATAAATGCAAGTATTATTGGATACTAAAAAAGAATATATTGAACATTTATTAGACACTTTTTCAACACCATTGGCAAAAAAAATTTACAAGATTTATAATGATGTTAATATGAATATAAGTCAATTTCAAAAAGAACTTGTAAATATCAAAAGTTGGAATAATAATAAAATTAAAGATGAATATAATGAATTGGTAAAAAAAACAAATTGTAAATATTTGGATAAATTGCTTGAAAAAATTGTTATTATTGATATCAAACTTAAAATTGATTTAACTAATGTCAAAATATCTCGAAATGAATTAGATATTATTAAACCATATGATTTTATTCATAAATGTTTAATTAATATAAGTATTTATTGTTGGAAAAATGTTTATTTATTTGCAACAAAAAATTTAAAACCTTCAGAAAAACAATATCATTTAAATTTAATAGAAAAAAATATAAGAAAAATAATTAAAAATACCATAAGAGATATCATACCTTTTGAAAAAATACTCGAATTATCTGAAATAAAATCTCAACCAGATCCCGAACCACCATCAATTATACCAAAAGTTAAATCTCAAAAATCAGCAACACCAGTAATAACTAAACAAGAAGAAGAATATGAGGATGAAGACGAAGAAGAAGACGATGAAGAGGATGAAGATGATGAAGATGATGAAGATGATGAAGACGAAGATGATGAAGACGAAGAAGAAGACGAAGAAGACGAAGAAGAAGACGAAGAAGAAGACGAAAAAGACGAAGAAGACGAAGAAGAAGACGAAGAAGAAGACGAATGTGAAGAAGAAATACCTTTGGCAGAACAAGCAATTAATAATAAAGAAGAACCAGTAGTTGAACCAGTAGTTGAACCAGTAGTTGAACCAATAGTTGAACCAGTAGTTGAACCAGTAGTTGAACCAGTAGTTGAACCAATAGTAGAACCAATAGTAGAACCAGTAATAGAACCAATAGTAGAACCAATAGTAGAACCAGTAATAGAACCAATAGTTGAACTAAAAGAAGAAAAACAAACAATTGAACCAATAATAGAAACAAAAGAAAATGAAACAATTGTCAATAATTTATTAATGAGTAGTGATGATGAAGATAATGATTTTATTGATCCCACAAATTTCAAAGGTATATCAAAAAAAAATAAAATGTCAAGTATGATAAGCGATGATGAAACAACATCATCGGATGACGATTCTGATGATTCCGATAAAATAATTGATGAGAATATTAAAAGAATTAATATTTCTGTGTCAAAAAAAGACAAAGGAAAATTAAAATAATAATTATGATTATAATCGATTTGTTTTTTTGTTATTATAATATACACTTATTTTCATAACAAAACGTCTAAAAAATCCATCTGCAGTTTTAGCAATTAAATTATTGGAACTGTCTAATAATCGTATTCTAAAACGTTTAAGTTGAAGTTCTATTGGATTTAATAAATATTCAATGTCGGCATTATTATAATCATTTTTAATAGTTGAAGTTCCATTATTATTAATGTTTGCAGTTTCTATAATTAATGAATCAAAATAATATATATTATCTTTTTTATTACTGCTTTTTGAAATTAATCTGGTATAATTATTTAGATCAATATATACAGATTCTAAATTTTTGTTAACAGGATCTGTATTTGAATTAAATGTATTTAATAAAATTGTAATAATTTTAATTTTATAAACATTTCTAAATGGTTCATCTAAATCTATATAAAAATCACATACAGAAGAATCGGGAAAAATAGCAGTATCACTATCAATAACAATTATTTTATGGTCATAATCAATAGATGATTCCATTATTAATTATAATTAATCTATATCTATATAAATAATTAGTTTAAAAAAATAAAAATAATTATACAAATAAATAGAATTATTATGAATAATAACGATAATCAAAATTTAACTATTTTAACAATATATTATAAAAATAGTTATGATTATAATAATAATCCTTTATCAAAAATAAATGCAAATATAATCATATTTATTGAATATGATGATTATGATTATATAAATAAAATTAGAGAAAATTTCAAAGATAAAACATTTCTATTGATTGTTTTTAATAATTTGGTTTTAAATGATAAACAAAATTATATAACTAAAATGATTGAAGCAAACCCTTTCAAATCTCAAAAATTTGCATGGTGTGATATTGCATATATCGATAATTTTTTATCAAAACCAATAGAAATATATAAAACTGTAAATATTAATTCATTAAATGATTTAAATAATGAAGAAATAAAAAAAGGAGTTTTAATTGAAAATGACAAAAAATTATTTTAGATACAACATTTTATTTTTCATGAGATTGATATAATTTATAAGTTTATTTGTAAAATTATATGGTTCATATTCATTAAATTCAACTGAAGTTAAATAACCATTAAAATTATAATTTAAATTTAATTGTTTATAACAATCAGGTGTATGTAAACATCCAAATAAAAGTGAAAATGGTTTATTATCATCAATGATTTCAGGCACTGATATGACTATATTATTAAGAAAAACATGAGATAAACGATTTTCATTAATTAACATATATTCATAGTCATAACAATCTGATTCTTTTTGAATAATTTTATAAGGGTTTTTAGGATTTAAAATTGTTGATTTGCAATATCTCCAATTTTTTAAATTATCTTTCAAATCATTTAAATTATTTATTTTCATTGTTGATTTTAAAGATCTTGATAATGGTTTTGATAAAATACATTCCAATCCAGATACAATTATTGAATTTAATTGTAATTTCAAATCATTATTATAAGTATAATTAATTGTTATAATTGAGCGAACAGAATTATAATAAAAATTTATTTGATTTGTAAAAAAATAGGTATTATCTGTTTTTTTGTCAATCTTTGCACTAACACCACCTAATTTATCATATGATTGTAGTTTTACTTTAAAAAAACGTGTGTTCATATGATTATTATGAATGATTGATTTATTAAAAAAATTTGAATGATTATAAGTAGTAATCATTGGTTTATGTAAATCAAAATTATTACTGTAACTTCTGATATAATAATGAGTTGTTCCTTTCCATAAACCTAAATCAAAAGCATTTATAAATGAAAATAAAATAATAATTAAATTGTTTCTTAAATTGATCATAAATATTAATTAATATTTGTTTATTATATTTATAATTAAAATCTTAAATCAATATAAATATAACTAAAATTATTTAATTAAATAATTAAATGAATAAATATTTATTTCTTTTATTATTACATACAAGTTCTTCATTATTTATTCCGGTAAATAATTTTAATTTAATTAAAAAAGATCTTAATAGTTGTAGTAATTATAAAAATTATAATTCTTATAAACCAAAACCATTATTAACTTTAAGTATGACAAATAAAAATGATAATAATAATGATAATAATAATAAGAATAGATCAAAAATATTTAAAATAAATTTCAATAACGATGATTTAGAAAATAATGATAAGGATGTTTATTTAATTCTATATAGAATCTACATCTATCTTTTGATTTTTATAAATTGGATATTAATTGTATATATAATTCAAAATACTTAAGGATATTTTATTATATTTATTTATAATAAATAAACAAATAATGAATTATCTAAAATATATGATTGCATGTCTATTTATTGTTCAAACATTATCACTAGAAAATTTAACTGTAAATTCAACATCAACAACCCTGGGAAATATGAACAAAACTAATGATTCAGTGCCTATTGTAATTACAAGAACTACTTCAAGACCATTAGTATCATCAAGTGCTTCACGAATGAATTATTTTTTAGATAATTTTATTTCATATAACCCACGATAATTATTTTTATTTTGCATCTTTTTCAAAGATTCAAACGATTTAAAGGATTTAAAAGTTTTATAATTAATAATGGAAAATTTAAATTGGTGGCATCCATCACCAAATGGAAAAAAACGAATAATGTGGTGTGGAACTCATCCAATTCAATCAAATGGATATAGCAGAGTTATGTATTACATTTCAAAATATTTAGGTAAATATAGTGATATTGAATTAACTGTTTATGGTTTTCAAAACTTTAATAATATTGGAGGTCAAAATGTCATTCGCGGTGATATACCTAAAAATGTAATTATTCATGATGCTTATGCACATGAAGACCCAAAAAGATCAGGATTTGGCGAAAAAGAAATTGGCAATTATTTAAAACAACATCCACAAGATGTCATCATTATTTTTAATGATGCAATTATTACAACTGGGTTAACTGCAACTATTATAAACGAATGTGGTAATCAACGACATCGTTTTAAATTAATATCATATATGGATCAAGTATATAGATATCAAAAAAATGAATATATACAACTTTTAAATAATTTTTATGATGGTATTATTGCTTTCACACCTTATTGGAAAGAAGTTGCTCTAAAATTGGGCATTAAAAAAACTATGCCTATTTATGTATTTCCTCACGGATTTGATCATAAATTATATTATCCTATTGATCAAAAAATTGCACGTATTTATTATAATTATAATGAAGAAGATTTTATTGTTCTTAATTTAAATAGAAATCAACCCAGAAAACGATGGGACATTACTATAATTGCATGGGTTGAATTCGTAGAACGTCATTATCATGTTAATGTAACTAAAAAACTTGGTAAAAATGATTGTAAAATTAATAAATATACATCAAAACCTGTTAAGTTGGTTATTGGAACTAATGTCGATGGATTTTGGGATTTGGCAAATGTTATTGAAAATGAAGTTAAATTCAGAGATGTTCCTCTTGATTATGTCAAAAATACAATTATTACAATTCCCACACCTCAAGCGTTAACTGATCGTGATATTAATATTTTATATAATGCTTGTGATGTTGGATTAAATACAGCAGATGGAGAAGGATTTGGTTTATGCGGTTTTGAAGGTTTGGCATTAGGAAAACCACAAATATCAGCATATGTAGGTGGTATGCGTGATTTTTTTAATGAAAATATTGCATTGTTAGTTAAACCGAAAATTAATATTTATCTTGATTGTAAAAGTAATGGTATTGGCGGTGTAGCGGAATTAACAGATCCTCACGATTATGCTGAAGCATTTTGGAAATATTTAAGTAGTCCTGATTTAATGGAAAAACACGGATATAGAGGAAGACAACATATATTGACTAATTATAAATGGGAGAATATGGTAGATTATTTATATAAAAGAATTATTGTTAATTTATAATTATTATAAAAATAATCATTTATCTCATGTAAATCATTAATGACAATATTAATATTATCAATTTTATTTTTATTATTATTTATATAGAATGAGTAAACGAATTCTTAAAACTTATGGTGGAGGTAAACGTAGAGCAGAAGAAAGTAGTCCATCATTACATTCAACCTGTAAACATTCGAAAATTAGTAGAGCACCAGAAGAACATGAATTTAAAATTTCTAAAGGAGTTAATGAGGAAACACTTCAAAAATTGGATCAAGAAATATCAAAAAATACAGATTTTTTAAAAGAGTCATTAAGATCAATTGAAATTGATACTCCTGATGATGATCCAAATTCAATAGAAAGTATCAGAAGTAATTTAATTAAAGAATTATTTTTATCTGTTAAAAACCCTGGAAGATCATCAAAAACATATTTAGATTTAGATACTTTTAAAAAAGAAGTCAGTGAACGTACAAATTTTAAACATTTTAAATTTTTACTATGTGTTTTAAAACTTGTATCTGAAAGAGATTTTGTTATAAATGATGATATGAGACATATATTAAGTGTTATATTAACCCGAATTGAAGAACAAGCCATATCAAATATTTATGCTAAACCATTCATAAAAAATTTTGTTCCTCCTAAGTCCATGAAATATACATATGTTCCAGATATGCTTTATTTTGAATTACAAAATAAATATTTAAATGCAATATTAAATAAATATTCTCAAAAAATAACTAAAGAAAATGATATGAAATTATTTATTGATAATCGTGACGATGATGTAATTAAATGTTTAACAACACGAAATTATTCAGCATTTACTGCAAATACAATTGTTGAAAATCTTATTAATAAACTACTTTAAACATTTTTTTGTAAAATAACATAATAATTTCCTTTTTCATAACCATTATTCATGATATGTAATTTTGGTTCAAATTTTTGTATTTCTAATTCTAATTCGCCTTTATCATAAATATTATAATAGCGATAGTAAATTTTGCCAGTTTTTACTGAAGTCCATTTTACCAAATTTGATTTACTTTTAAAATCTTTTGAATTTTTATTTTTATTATCAGGTTGTTCTTTTGCCCAAACTTCTAAAAAACAAATACCACCATTTTTAAGAACCCTGTAAATTTCATTTAAACTTTTTTTTCTATCTTCATCATTATCTAAATGATGATATGATGCTATTGAAATAATACCATCAAACTCGTTGTCATTAAAAGGAAGTTCTGTCATATTCCCTTTGATCACATCAAAACCCTTATTCATACAAATTTTTACTAATTCTTGTGAAATATCAATACCTTTCATATAAATATCATTTCTATAATTCATATATTTACCATTACCACAACCAATATCTAAAATAATAGAATTTGATGGAAATAAATCTAAAAAAGAAGTTACTCCGGGCCATAATCGAACTCTTGTTTTATCAAATTCATCTGCCATTAAATCATAAAATTTTTCAGTGTTCATTGTGATTATTGCCATTTTTAAATTAATTATCACAGCAATTATTTATATAAAAAAACAATTTAAAGAATAATAATAATTATTTAAATAAGTATAATGAATAAATAATGATTTTTAAAAAGTTCATTAAACTTCAAAATATATCCACTATGTCTATTTAAAAAAATTATATATGTTAGGGTGTTGTTTTTGCATATATATATGAATTCAAGTTATTACATAATAATAGGTTGAAATGATGTAAATATACGGAAAAACACTTTTTTGTAACATATATTATTTATTTTTATATCGTATTTAGTTTAAAATACCTATAATTTTTTACAACTAATAAATAAATTTTGATAATATAGAATATCAACGTCATATTTATTATCGTCATTATCAACTGTATAAATATCATCAAAACTTTCGTCTTCATCATTTAAAACAAGAGTAATGTCTCCATTTTTATCTTTAATAAAATTGATATTTAAATCTTCACAATCACTATTATAAAAATTATCATTAAAACTTAATAATGTTTCAATATCATTATCATTTACAATAACAACTTTAGTTTTAATTTTCTTATTCATTTTAATTTCAGTTGAATGAAATGAATTTTGTAATGAAATTTTCCAATATTTAATTATAAATTTATTTTTATTCTTCTTGACTTTATCATCTTCCTCATTTTTAATTTCCTTGAGTATATTACACATATTCAAATAATCACCATCATTAAATTTCTTTTTATTCTTATCAATTAAACTCATTAATTGTGCTGCCATAAATTAATATTAAGTTATTGAAATTTAATAAAAAATAAATCATTTTTTTAAGATTATATAATTATAAATTCTTTTATATAGAATTGTTATGTCATATTTTAAAAATTTTAAACCAATTACAAATAAAAAAATATTGAAAATTCTGAAAAATATATAAGAGATGAATATGGTGATAGTGATAGTCAAGATGAAGAATTATTATTAATTACATATGTTACAAAAAAATATCTTGAATTATTTGAAAATATCAAATTAAATCATAATAAAAAATATAGCAATATTGAAAATATCATATTTCAATTTTCAAAAGATATTACATTTTCTACGCAAATACATCGCATTATTTTTAATAAATATTTTGGTTCTGATTCCGATTATAGTGAAGAAATGTGAAAAAAAAAGATAATTCAATATTATATTGATATTGAATTATATACAACACCATATTATCCTAATTTAAAAAATTATTTTAAACATCATGAAGATAAAAAACAAGATTTTATATTAAAATTAGAATCTTCTTTATTAAATTATAAAGGTGGTAAAAAATATAGAAAATATAGAAATTATAAAAATAACTATAAATAACTATAAATAACCATAAAAAATGATTTGTGTGATTTTTAATGATAATTGACAATGTTATCTAGTCAAATTATTAGCGATTTGGATGATATCAAGATTTTGGTTGAAGAACTTGACCGTGATTTTATTTGTATGAAGATTAGAAAAAAATTCAAAACCTTGAAGGCAGAATATTATGAAAAGGAATCATTGAATGTATTAATTAAATTGATAAACCTTGATAAAGTCAGTGATGTAAAGAAGTTTTTAGGTAAACCAATGAATCGTATGCAACTCATTGCTGAAATTAAGCGAAAGTTTCCTAATTTAAAGAATGTTTCAATGAAGAAGCACTCAATTCTCGAAAAAATTTTAGCAGCGGAATCTATTGATATAGCAAGGAATATTATTTGTAGCAATAATGATAACTGTTCAAAATTGCCTCCTCCAAGATGTAATGGGTCTGGTTCTAGTGGAAGTAAAGTTAAAATTTCTTCAACTATGAAACGTTTAGTTTGGAATGCATACATTGGAGAGGAAATTGGAAAATCTAAATGTCTTTGTTGTAGAGTAACGGATATTACACAATTATCTTTTAATTGTGGTCATGTGATTGCAGAAGCGAGAGGCGGGGAAACAATCGTTAGTAATTTACGACCAATATGTCAGAATTGCAATTCAAGTATGGGAACAAAAAATATGCATGAGTTCATGAGGACTTTAGTTTAATATTAGCAATGCAACTGACATGCCTAATGTTAAACCGAAACCAAATATAATAAATTTACTCAATTTTTTTATATTCGATTCAAGTTCTTCATTTTTATTTTTAAGAAGCAATATTATTTTCTTATTATTTTCATCACTTTTAGTTAATATTTTAACTAAATTTTTGGTTTCTTTATATGAATCATTCAAAAATTTATAATCATTATTTAATGTATCTATTGAATTATTTACCATTAAATAATCAAGTTCAATACATTTATTATAACCATATCCACTTTGATATAAATAAGTATTATAAAAATTATTTAACATACACATATTTTTATTAATATTCACATTAATCATTGCATAAAATTTATCAAATGTATGTACATAATGATTTATATTAACATCATATATTTTCAAATCATAATCAATATCTATATAAAATGATAGTAATCTTTTATTAATATTAGTAATCAATTCATCTGTAATATAATCATAAACATATTTTTCATATCTTTCATAAATAGAATTTAGATTATTGAAAAAGAATAAATTGAAAATCTTAATTATATAATTTTTTAATTTAATCTTATTTATATTAATATTCATAGTTATCAAAAAATCTTTTACTATTTCAATCTTAGTATCAATCATACTATTAACTATTTCATTTGAACTGAATAATATATTTATATTTTCACTAATTTTTCTATAAACATCTGGATCATTTGGATTAATTAAAGCAATTGTTGTCATATATTTACTTCACTATAATGATATTCATTTTTTATAAAAAAATGATTTTTAAATTTTAATAATAATAACTACAAAAATAACAGTAATTAAATGCAGTTTTTCAAAAAGACAGTAAATGCTATTAAAAGTGTTGAATTCTTTGGAGAAAATAATTTATTTCAAAAATTAAATAATTCAACATTTGGAATATTTCATAATAATATCAAAAAAATGGATATTCCAACTGATGACTTTAAATTGCCTATTATTACTATTATAGGTAATGAAAGTAGTGGTAAATCATCATTAATTTCAAATATCCTTAAATGTGACATATTTCCAATTAATAGAAACAGATGTACGAAATGTCCAATTAAAATTGAATTGATTAATAGTGCTGAAGAACTTTATTTAATTTCATTCAAAGGAAATTCATTTAAAGTTCAGAAAAAAGAGGAAATACTTGAAATGGTTACTAAACTTATGAGTGATATCAATGATATTATTGAAGACGAATTACATATTCTATTTCAAAATCCAAATGTCATTACTAGCACTTATTATGACTTGCCTGGAATCATTGAATATCCAGATAATTTGCGATTGAAAAGCAAAGAAATTGTGAATAAATATATAATTCGGGAAAATACTCTTATTATTTGTGTAATTCCTGCAAGTACACCTCGACTTACATCAAATCAAGCATTAGGATTGATTATTGATGCAAAAAAAACTAAAGATTGTATTATTGCATTATCAATGATTGATTTGCTACATGATGATGATATTGAAGTATTCATCAATAGAATTCTAATGAAAAGTGATGAAGTCAATGAGTTGGATATTTATAATATTATTGGATTAAGTAATAATGTCAGTATTGATGAGAAAAAATGGTTTTCTGAAAATATATTGGCATATGTCACTGATAATGACATTAAAAAACAGATAATTGCTAAAATAACATTGGAAAATTTAATTAAATCAGTTGATATGATGTATGATAATTATATTAAACTTAATTGGAAAGAAAAAGCAATAGCAACTGCTCAAGATAAAATTAAATTATTAAAAAACCAATATAAGGAACTGGGAGATGAAAATTTAGATATCACCGAAGTTTATAATTTTATTAAGGAACAAATTAAATTAAATGAAATTTTTAGTGAAACTATTATTAATGAAATAATAGATAATTTTTATGATGAACCCAATGGTTATGTAGTTGGTAATGAATTAGAATATTATAATGATAATGGTTATTTCAATTGTAATAATGATTTGCAAGAAGTTGTGGAAAATTATGCAATATTTAAAAATCAAATTAAAGACAATATTAAACGTAAGTTAGATAGTGTTTATAATATGAATTGTGGTTATAAGTTGGAAAGATTTGCAATTTTAAAAGAGTTTATTTATGTTAAGTGGATTAATATATTCAATAAAGAATGTGAACATCTCGATGATTGGTTTAATTCATCAATTGAAAAGTTAAAATATGAATTAATTAATGCAATCCAAATCAAATATTTATATGCTAAAATCAGTGTAAATTTTAAGAGACATATTTTAATGAAACTTAATGAAATTAAAGTGAAAAATAGGGAGTTATTAAAGGAAAATGAAATATGGATTACTGAAAGATCAATAATTCAAAATCAAATTAAAAAATATGATGACTGTAAAAAAGTATTTATGAATTTATAAATTTATAAGATTTTTATTTTCTTTTTTATATTTCATGTAAATATAAATTACCGCTTTATATCTACTAATATCAATGTCAACTTCTTTTACAAATAGCATTTCTTTCATGTTATTTTTGACTTCATTTATGATTTTATAAGTGTCACTTTTTGAATCATTAAAAGACAAAAGTTCTTCATATATAAATGACAAATATAAATATGAAAGTTTTATTATTTCATCTATGCGTAACATAGAAATCCATTTATTTAATCTGTTTAATACATCAGTTTCAATATTATTTTCATTTTTATATTTATCAGTTGAATTATGTGATATGATATCATTCATAATGGTAATTGCAATACTTTCATTCATGATTTATTTATTTTTTGATTGATATCCTTAAATAATTATTTTTGACATAGATATTCATGATTTATGCATTTTTCCTCTGTTTCAAATTCCTTATCACAATATTCGCAACACCAAACACTTAAATATTTAAATTTATCATAATTATGATAATAACCAGATTGAATATAACAATCTTTAGCAAAATGACCTTGTAAACCACATTTGAAACATCTTTTATTACTATTATTTGCTTGCATCAAATTAATTTTAGTTATACTATCTAAGTTTACAGATGAATATATACCACCTCTAACATTATCAATTCCATATATATACATATACAATTTAGTGTATATATCAACATGATAGTTATTGCAATTCGGTATTATTTGTAAAATTCTTATAGGTTTATATATATTAGTCCATTCACAACCATTGATTCTGAAATTATTTTGAAATTTTGATATAGAATTTCTTTTGCAAATATAATATTTACCTTGTTCTAGTTGTAATATGTAAATAAATACCATTATTATTAAATTTTTATTTTTAAATTAGAATAGTCATTTTTTTGATTCAAGATATTTGTATTATTATTTTTATATTTCTAATAAAAAAATGATTAGATTATTCACTATTATTAATTACATTTCGTGTTATACATATGACCACGATTGAAGAAATTAATTGTCTAATGGAAGCATTAGACGATGAAAAAGAAAGGATTAGTGATGGTGAATATCTGACCAGGGCAAACAAATTGCGTGACATGTATCAGAAGGTTAAGGGAATCAAATCTAATGATGATTACTATGATTCTGATGATGATGACTTTAATGATTCTGCTGAGATTTTATTAAATTATTTCATGCGAACTGTTACTTATCCTGATCATGTAAGAATTGTATTTGTCACCTATTAAAAAAACTTTTTGTTTTTGATTAATGAGTTTTTATTATTTCAAAAATGCTATTGATTTCATTACTATTATAGTTATCTAGACATATCATAAAGAATTCTTCATTTATTTTTAATTTTAATTCATGTGTATTAAAATTTTTTATTATTGAAACATTGAAATCAAAATATGACTTCAATAATTCAGAAATTATAATATATAATTCATTAAGTTTATTTATATTAAAATTTTTATTATTCCAAATAATTACTTGATAATTATTATGATTATAGTAATACATCCAATCAGATATATCATTATTATACATATAATAAATACGATTACAAATCAATGTAATTAATCCAAACATCTTTTTAATTTCTTCTTTTGGTATTGTTAAAAATCCTGTGTAACCTATTATGATATCAACTAAATTTTCATTTAATTTTTCTTTGATTACTTGTTGTGCAGTTATCAAAAATTTTCTTGTTTTTATTATTTCATTTAAATTTTTCAGTGTTATCATTTTATTATATCATAAATTACAAACTCAAACTAACTTTAAGTTTATTTAAGTTTATTCATCATCATCTTCATCATTATCATAATATTCATCTGCTTTTTTCTTATTTCCAAATATAGCAACTTTAAATTTAGTACTATCTGTGTCAGATTCATTATTGTCTCCGAAATAAGTAACTATTATATGATTTTTATTGTCTTTAATTTTAAGTTTATATGCATTTAATTCATATGACATAGTGCTATTTTCTAAAGTTGCGGTTTTTCCTATCAATTTAACTAAATCTTCATCAAATATCTCATTATCATCTAAATTGAAATCCTTAACATAAAATTTATTTACCTTGACTTTATTTTTAATCATTGTTTTAATTTTATTTGCAACTTTCTTGGCGTCTTTGTTATAATCAACTTTCAGAACTTTTTCTTTTTTTTGTTTTTCTTGTTTTGGTTGCTTGGCAGGAACCTTAGGGACTTTTGTTTTTTTGGATTGTTGAAGTTCTTTTAATATTTGTTGACCAATTTTGCCAGTAATTAAAACACATCTTTTTGTTTTTGCATTGTAAATTTTACCTTCAGGACAATTACCACTATTCATATTCTAATATAATTAAACAAAAAATGATAAATAATTATTGATAATAATTATTAATTTTTAATAATTATGAATTTTCCAATTTACAAATTCATCAATGAAATAACTGAAAAAGAAATTTATGAAATGGATAATTATACATTATCTAAATGTCCTTTTGCAATCACAGTTTTAATTGATAAATATCCTGATATTATCAATAATGATGGTATTTCTTTAAATACAAATCCAATAGTAATAGATTATTTAAGAAAGCATCCAAATAAGATAAATTGGAATTTTATAAGTAGTAATCCAAATGCAATCAAACTCTTAAATGAAAATCGAGATAAAATAAATTGGAAAAATTTATCGATGAATAATTGTGCTTATAAATTATTGATGGAAAATCAGGATAAAATAGATTGGTCTAATATTTGTTATAATGATAATCCTAAAATAGTGACTGATATCATAAGCACCAATCTTGATAAACCAATTTCATGGAATATTTTAAGTAAAAATACTACAGATAAAGCGATTGAATTATTAAAAGAAAATCAGGATAAAATTGATTGGGAATTTCTGGCATTAAATCATAATGATAATGCTTTTGAATTAATCAATAAAAATTTAGATAAAATAGATTGGGATTATTTAATTACAAATCCAAATCAAAAAATAATAAAATTATTTGAAAATAATCAAAACAAAATAAGTTGGTATTATTTATCAATGAATACTAATAATTATATTAAAAGTTATATATGTAAACATATGACTAATAAAAGAAAAATTAAAATAGCAGAAGATAATATATCAATAGATGAATATATATATTTCATGATGTTTCAAAACGAAGAAAATGAATTCTTATATTACAATTGGTTAAATTGCAACTGTTATTTCATGTATAAAATGGATTTTGAAAAAATGAAAACAAATTTTCAAAACTTTGAAGAAGACTTAATCAAAGAAGCATATCACCCAAAAAGAATTTGCAAATTAATCGAAGCAGGCATCGACCTCGAAGAAATATTTTAAAGAAAACATATGTATTATTATTTTTATATTTTTAATGAAAAAATGATTTTAATGATAACAATATAATTATATTATTATCATGACTGATATAATTAGTATTCCAAATATTGAAAATTATACTATTGAAATTATAGATGGAAAACTTATAGCAACGCCAAAAATAATAAATTTATTTTTAACTGAGGAAAACTTTTTAGCAATAGATCTTACAGATGCAAAAATTAAGGAATGTATTATTTCTAATGGTGAAAATATTATTTCATCTAATACACGTAGTTTAAGGGGTATTTTAAGAGATACTTGGGCATCAATGCCTACTAGTAAAATATTGCAAAATACAACTTTTAACTTTAAATTGGAAAATATGAAAGGAAAATTAGGATATAATTGGTGTCCAAAAATTAATATGTCATTTCAAAATAAGGACGCTAATGGTTGCAGTAAGGAATTAATTAAAATGTTAAATGTTAATAAATATAATATCAATATTAAAATTGAACTTAAAAATGGCACAATAATTAATTTTAAAAAATAAATTAAATATTTTCTTCTATTAATTTAATTTCTTCTTTTGATAATTTAATGAAATTATATACTTGAATATTATTCCATTGTCTATCTAATGGTGGTAAAGGTATCCATATTAATGTTTTTTCACTTATCTCTTGAGTATTTTTTCTTAAACTTAACATAAAATTAGGTAATTTACATTTTAAATAACTCAATAAAGATTTTGCTTCTCTTTCATTATTTACCTCAAATGATATATAAGATTGTGAATAAACCTCATTTGGTTTTCCTATAAATATATTTCCAAAATATTTTGAAGCTCCATAAGAACGTGATGTTATAACCTTCCATTTATTCATATTTTTATTAATGAAACCTTTATCTATGTATTTATAATTTCCTTTTCGTTGGGAAACATAACATTTAATATAATTTTTATTAATAATTTTATCTTTTAACCTATTGTCATTTGATTTTATATTAAAATTTCCTTGTCCTTTATAAATATTATTTATTTTTTTTGAAAATTTATTTAATTTATCTATTATTGAATAAAATTTAGGATTAGTAACTAATGTATCATATCTATTTAATTTTATCATAATGCCATTAAATTTACATAAACCATTATAACTATTATTTATTAAAAAATAATTTACACCACCTTTAATATCTACATCTTTTCCAAATAATTCAGAAGCATTTTCAAAATGATTTATAAATTCAATATCACTTCTATTTAACATCATTTTTCTAAATTTATCCAACCCTTTTCCTCCTGAAAACCAACGACTAGGAACTATAAACATTAAATAATTAGGATTCATATTAATTGATGATTCTATAAACTCATTATAAATTGGTGATTCATTACGATCATTATAAGGAGGATTACCTATTATTATATTAAATTTTATATTTGTTTTATAAACAGTTGAATAATCTTTACCATCAATAAAAGAACCATGAAAGATATTTAATTTATATTTATCTCCACATAATATTTTTTTCATCATAAATACATTGGTTTTATCATATTCGACCATATAAAGCATTTCTTCCAAAATCCATTTTCTTCTTTTTTCTTCATTTTCTAATCCCTTAATAAGAGCAAGACCTTTCATTAATCTTAAATAAACAGCAACAGGGAAATTACCCATACCTGCAGCAGGATCTAACCATTTTAAATTTGGATTACTAAAAACTGATGAATCTGCTTCCTCTAATTTATCAAGCATTTCATTTACTAATTTCATTGGTGTAAATACTTCACCATTTTCTTTTTTCTTTTTTTCAGTAGGTTTTAAATGTCTATCAATAAATTCTAATAATTTATCAGGATTTTTACTTTTAATTGTTTTATCAAATTCACTTTTTATACTGCGTATATTTTCTTCCATTATTTGAATTCCTTCACTTGCACCACCTTTTTTTAATAATTTCTTACCTATTATACCTTTTTTTAATACACATTTATTTGTTTTTGGATTTAATATTTTATCAGGAGGACACTCTTTTTTATCAAGTTTAGGTTTATCACGAATGGTTTTAGTATCAGTTTTATTTATATTATCAATTAATTTAACAAAAAAATCATAATAATTCTTAAAAGATTTATCTTCAAAATATAACTTACACCTATCTTCAATAAATTCAATGAAAATTTCTTGTAATTCTTTATTTTTATTAATTTTATCTAAGTTAGATTTTAGATCTTTCTTATAATATTGATTATTATATTTAAATATACATTTAGCATCTATTTCAGTTAAAATTGATAAAATAGGTAAAAATTCACTAATAATACCAAGAATTCTTATATAATCATTGAATATATCTTCTTGTTTTTTTTCATCTATTTTGGGATATTTTTTTTCTATTTCTTGTTTAATTTTTGTTTTAAAAGTTATATCTAAACCTTCTTTATAAATTTCTTCTTTCTTTTTATTTTCAAATTTAAAATTTCTTATATATTTACTTACATTTATTATAAAATCAGGATTTATTGTTATATTTATTGCTTTTAATTGTTTAAAAATATTATTTGAATTTTCTTTAGCATTTTCATTTAATTTTTTAAAAAATTGTAATGAAAAATCTTTTATTTTTATATTATTATCATTTTCATTCTCATAATTAGATTTATAATAATCTGCATCAATATTTAATAATTTACAAGTTTTGTATTCAACTTCCTCTTCATTTTCTTCTTTATTTAAATCATTTTTAATTAAATGTTTTTTTACACCATTAATTAAAAATAATGTTCTTTGTGGATTTAAATCAACTATAAAACCATATTTCTTTTTATGACAATAACTATTTGGAAGACATATTTCATTATCAATTACTTCAGTCATTGAACGAAACATCATTTGGTAAATTAAATCAGAAGACATACTATTATTAAATAAAACAACAATATCTACATCATGTAATGATATACCCAAATTAAATTTAAAACCTGTTAAAATAACAATATTTTTATAATTATTTTCATTTTTATCAGTAATATTATTATTTTTAGCAGCATTTATATCATCTTTATTTTTAATATCATATATAACATTATTTAAATTTTCATATTGTTGTTTTTTAATATCAGAATTACTACTTATAGCAACTAAAAATAAAGTCTTTTTAAAAAAAGGTTTAAAATTTTCAGAAAGTAATTTTAATAATGCTGGAATTTTATTTGAGAGTTTATCTTGATTTGTTGGTAAAAACCATAATTGACTTGTAGTAGTAGTTTTATTTACAGGTTGTTGTAATGTTCTGCAATTATTTTGACATATATTATTAATTCTTGGTAATATACCATATTTTGCATATTCATTTCTAAATTCATAATCTACATCTATTTTTACATTATCTGAATTTTTGCATTCCAAAGTTTTTCGTTTATATCCCAAGAAATAATGAAATAATTCAATTAATTCATCTTCATTTTCAAATTTTTGATTTTTTAAATCAAATAACGTATCCATATTAAAGGTATATTCAGATAAACCATTTGCTAATCTTATTTCATTATAAATTTTGTCAACATTTTTCCAAACAGTTGTAATTAAAAATGGTTCAGGAAAATCTTTATATTGATTTAATAATAATCTTAATTTATCATAATTTTCTTCAGTTTCATTAAATTTTTTGATATCAATATTATAATCATTATATAAAATATCATTAATAATATTCACATTAAATGTATTCCCTTTTAGTTTAATAAATTTATCATAAAAATCTTTAAATTTTGTTATTGTAAATTTTATTTTATCATCACCATTATAATTTGCTATTTGTTCTAAATCAATTACATTTTCTAAACTCCATATTAATTTATTTTTATCTAGTATACTAAATGTATTCAATGGTTTATTATAAGTTGCTGTTATAAATATTCTATAACTATTAACATCCAATAATTTATTTAATAAATTTTCTGATTTATCAGTTGTCATACCATAATGTGCTTCATCTATAAAAATAATATCAAATTCAATATCTTGTAAAATTTTTATAATTTTATCAATTTCTTTTTTATTTTCTTTATCATTATTATCATAATCTAATGTTTGTTTTGAAAATATATAGAGATTGTTACCGTTATTATCTTTACTATGTTTACTAGATTTACTATTATTAATTTCTGTTTTATCAATAACATTTAAATTGTTAAAATCTAAATAATTATTGAAAATTTCTTTATACTGAGGTATAGTTTCTGTTGGTGCTGGTGTAATTATTAAAAAATTATTATTGGTTTTTTTATGTGCAATTAAAAATTTTTTAATAATGCCTGCCATTATATATGATTTTCCTGTTCTTGGAATAGCACCAATAAGAATATTTTTTTCGTGTCGTCTATTTACTTGTTTTGAAATTATTTTGTCAATTTGATTTATATATAATGATTGATGAAATTTAGGAATGAAAACACTTTTAAATTCTAATAAATATCCTTTTTTAAAATTATTTAAATCTTCAGTAGTTTCAAAATTATTATAATATTTAAGTATTTTTTTCAATTCAATAAAATAAAATTCTAAATCCTTTAAATCATATACATTTTCATAGTTTCCATAAGGATTTATATATTTAGTCAATATTAAACTTGATTTATTTTCACTTTTTCTTTTTTTTATAAATTTTTCTTTATCATTAATGAATAATATTGTTTTAATATTTAAATCTGGATTAATTGTAAAAAAAGGACATAAATTTTGAATATCATAATCTTTAATGAATTTTTCATCATCATCATAGTATTTTGAAGATGAAATAATTATATCACCTTCTTCATTTCTAAATGTTATATCAGAATAACCACCTGAATTACCACTTTGAATATTTGTTTTTAAATAATCCTTAAAAAAATCTTTAAATTCTTTAAAATTATTAATTACTAATTTTTGTTGTAAATTAATATTACCAATTATATGTAATAATTTATTATTGTTATTATCAAAAGATATTATAGATTTAACTAATCCAAATTTAATACATATATCCCATAATCTTTCATAAATATATCCTTGTTTTGATTTATCATTATTTTGTTGATAATAATCATAATTTAATTTTTCAACTATATCCTTTGCTGTTTTAAAATCTTTTATTTTTTTTAATAATTCTTCTATTGTTTTTATTTTTTTTGACATATCTAATAAATTAAAATATTAAATATAAAAATAAACCACTAATATAAAATATAAATGGAAGAAACAGTAAATGATTTTAAAAAACTCATAAATGATTTTAAAGAACTCAGTAATGATTTTAAAGAAATAAATAATAATATTGATATTATTCACAAAAATATAAATGAATTGAATGACATTTTTAATAATATGAGTGAAATATTAAAAAAACAAGGTTTGATTATTCAAAATATTCAAGCGACTGAATTTTCCGAAGATTAATCATTGGTAATACTGGACAACATTCATGCAATTGAGTTTTTAGGAAAGTTTGAATTTTAAAATCAATTGGATATAAATAGGTAAGTCCTTTTTTGTCATCTATAGTTAAGTTTTTTAGTTTTTTATTGAAATCTAAGAGATGATTACTTTGAATCGGTAAGATTAATAGTAATTGCATTTCAGGTTTCAAATAGTCACCATTTTTCTCAATTTTGGGTATATCATTAACTTTTAAATAATTACTAATATCGCGAGCAGTTGGTGGATAATTATAAGGATAAAACCATTCATAATCTAAATCAAATTTCTTATAATAATTATAAGTCCAATAAATTCCCTTGATATAACTGGCAACTAATACTGATATTAATGAACTGTCAAAATTAATATTGATATCAAATAAGGATTTATAATAATTATAACGCCATTTCTTATTATTAATATAAATTTCGTGCAATAATTCATCTTTATTTTTAATACCATATTCCTGTGATTTTAATGTAAAATCTGAAGGTTTTTTATGAATAAATTTAAAAACCTCTTTAATAATTTCTGTTTCTTCTGATAATCCAATTTCACTGAAAATAGCGGTCAAACAATCCTTATTAATTTTACCATTAGATACCAATGTTTGATGTTCTTTAAGTGCATTTGTCGTGATATCTATTAATGTATTTACACCACCTGTCTTAATATTCAAACTTAAAATATGGGGTATAAAATCGTTACCAAGAATAGAACACATTACACAATAACTTTCAATAATATCTTTATCATTGTCAATAAAAGTCCATCGGTGTTTTAATTCATTCAATAATGCTTGTTTGAGATTATTAATGGATACATATGTAATATCATCATTATTTTCGCGCATAAGATAAATATTAGGAATACCGGAGATTAATGAAAGGATGATTAAATCTGCATCAAGACCATTAATAATTAAATTTGGTTCATTCTTATGATGATTTGAAATAAGATTATTAAAATGAGTGAATATTTTATGTTCCCCTTCACCTTTATTTTTACTTCCATCAAAAATGAAAGTTTCTTTCTTTTCTTCTATGATTTTGGTTTGTAAATATTCATCTAAATCATTCATAAATTCGGTTCCAGTAGAAATGGCATTTGTATCCCATTTGACCTCTAGAGAATCAATTTTATTTTTGAAGACAGATAAATAACGTCGCTTTCTTTGCTGAATAATTTTAGCAAGAGGTGCAACACCATCAATACAAATAAGAGTTTTAGTAGGTTTATATGTTTCACTATAATTTAAAATTTTATTCCATAGATTTTTAAATAACAATTGCTTATTAATGGTTCCTGATTTAAGTAATTTATGTGCTTCAGGATGAATAATACCATTGAAATCAATTGCATATATATAAATATCAGTTGGCAATTTACTAAGAATAATATTTTTGTATTTCTTAGTTAAATGAAAGAAATAATAAGGAATACCCATAATTTAATTTTAGTTAAGTTAAATTAAATTAAATTAACAATCATTTTTTAAATAAGTTTTTTTATTCTCTTATTTTCTTAATAGAATAATAATAAAATTAAAGATGGGTGAATTTTTAGATGTTTTCTTTGGAACCCCCCAATCTCTTTATGCCTCTTATGCTATTATTGCTGCCATTATAACTATATGTATAACAATAATGCTTACTGGAACTGAAATACCATTTGCCAATCGATTCTTATTTATCTTTTTAACTATTCTAATGCTTTTACCTTCAGTATTTTTAGTTTTATTCCAAATAACTTGTATGGTTACTGGTGGAACTAAAGATACTCGCTGGTGGTGTTGGTTATATGCCTGGATAGTTTCTGCCTTTGTAATTATCTATTGTGTATTTGTAATAATAATATCTTTCTCTTCCTTATTTACTTATACTAATGCTATGAGTAAAGTAGAAGTTCAAGATGCCACTAATAAAGTTTCTCCTGAAGTTTCAAATGCTTACGCTAAAAAAGTAATGGTTGAAAATTTTGCAAATAATGAATATCAAGAACCAAGTAATTTAAATATAAATGATTCAGGCAAAATTGCGAATGTAAAACCAACCAATGAAAATACTGAAAAAGCTGATAAAAAGAAAATAGATAAATTCATAAATATTAATGATATACAAAAACAACTTGCTAATTCAACTGGATTAAACTTATTACAACCCACTAATGCTAGCGAAGAACCAAAAATGAATTTAATAAGCAATTTCGCGAATCAATATGCGAATGAATATCCTGGACCATTAACAGAAGACCAAAAACAAAAATTACCAGTTCCTCGTGAAGGATTTGAATCTGTACATGGAAATATCGGAACTCCTAAAGAAGAAAAAGAAACCAAAAATAAACAACCAGAGACTGTTGATACTAATCCCCCATATGTATCTAAAGATGATGGAACTTTAGCGAAATTCATAGGTAATTTCCAATTAGACGAAGGATTTGGAAATGTTGAAGCATTCACCAATATGGATGAATCTAAATATTCATTATTCTGATAATTGAATTATTTTAATTATTTTTTTAATTATTTAAGAAATTAAATTATTAGTATAAATAATGGGAAATATTTATGAAAAGTAAAAATAATGATAAAACCCCTTATAAAATTCAATGTTGTAGAAATTGTGGATTAAATGGTCATATTTATAAAAATTGCCCTCATCCAATAATAAGTTTTGGTATTATTTGTTATAAAATAGAAGGAAATGAAATCAAATATTTAATGATTCAAAGAAAAGATAGTTTATCATTTATGGAATTTATACGAGGTAAATATGATACAAATAATATTGATTACATTAAAAAATTGTTATTGAATATGACAATACCTGAAAGGAATATGATTTTAAATAATAAATTTGAGGATATTTGGAATTATGTATGGTTATCAAATGATAATTCAATAAATAAAAATAATAAAGAATTTATTAATTCTAAAATTAAATTTTATACATTAAATGAAAATAATTTTTTGAAAAATTATATTATATCCATTAAAAATATTTATAATGAACAAGAATGGGGATTTCCAAAAGGCAGAAGAAAAATGAGAGAAAGTGATGTTGATTGTGCTGTTAGGGAGTTTTATGAAGAAACAAGAATTAAGAAAGATGATTTAAGTTTAATATCTGATATAATTCCATTCGAAGAAATATTTTTTGGAACTAATGGAATTATGTATAAACATCTTTATTATATTGCTAAATTAGATAATAATGATATTAATATCAAAGTAGATAATGATTGTATGGAACAAATTAGAGAAATAAGAGCAATTAAATGGTATAATTATAATGAAGTCATTTCACATATAAAACTATATAACACAGAAAGAATTGAATTATTTAAATTTGCAAACAAAAAAATTATGGATTATGAAAAAATTCACAATGATAAATAATGATTTTATTTTTTTCTTTTCAATATAACTAATAGAATTATGACTGAAAAACCAATAACAAACGATGATTGTATAAAATGGAAGAAAAATAAACTAGTCAATCCACATACTGATTATCATTTTAAAGCAAAAGAAAAAAGTGCTATATATAAAAAATTTGCTAAAGCATGTAAAGAAGTTGCAACACCTGTGCAACCAATAGTAAAAGCAGTTGAAATTCCAAATCAAAAAGAAGTAATAACATCTGAAGCATGTTATAAATGGTTAAAAAGCAATAAAAAAATAAATCCAGTAACAGATAAACCAATTAAACAAAGTGAAAAATCAAATAGTTTATATAAAAAATTGGAGGATGCATGTATTAAATTAAAAATAATAGATCCTAAAACAAAAGAACCATTAGTGAAGATTTCAAATCAAGTTGAAATAAAACAAAAACAAATAGATATTGCCAAAATTAAAAATCCAATTTATAAACTTAAAAAAAAAATAACAAAAGAAGATTGTCTCAAATGGAAAAAAGAACCATTAAAAAATCCTCAATCTAAAGATGGTAAACAAAAAATACAAGAAGGTGGACCAATTTATAAAGAATTAGAAGAAGAATGTAAAAAATTTAAAATTATTGTTAATAAGAATGATATTAAAGATGCTCATCAGGAACCAAAGAAACAAACAAAAATTACAGAAAATAATAAAATAAGAACAAATATAATTAAACCAATTATTAAACCTAAGGTTGTTGTTAATATTAAAAAACCCAAAAGAAATGTCATTTTTAATGACAATAATGACAATAATAATGATCTTTATTATCCCGATTTAAATGATATAGATTTTAATAAAAAATTATTGGAATTAAAAGAAATAAGAGTTCATAAAATAAATGATTATCCGGACATTAAAACAATTACTGATTTTGAACAAAAAGCAAATGAATTATGTAGTGGTTTTGATAAAAGTTCATTTCAATATTTAATGGCACATTACTTATCATATAGAACTCCATATAGAAGTTTATTGTTATATTATTCAGTTGGTATTGGAAAAACATGTTCTGCAATTACAATTGCAGAAAGTCTATTAATTAATCATAATACATATGAAGAACCAAAAATATGGGTTATTCTTCCTGGTGCTATTGAAGGTGGTTTTAAAAATCAAATATTTGATATAATGAAAACTGCTGATTTTTCAACAATTGGAAATCAATGCACAGGTGATACTTATGTTAAATTAAGTCAAATTTCAAAAGAAACTGACAGTAAAATAATTGAAAAAAGAATAAAGAAATTAATTAAATCTCGTTATTTATTTTTCACTTATGAAGGATTTGCCAATTTTATTGAAACTAACTATACTCAAAAAAATAAAATAGTAAAAGATAAAGTCATTATTGTTGATGAAGCACATAATATAAGAAGTGGTGGTAATAATGATGAAAATAAACGTGTTTATGATGCATTAATAGATGTATGTAAACCAGGTATAAATAATCGTTTAATCTTATTAACTGCAACCCCTATGTATAATGAACCAACTGATATATACAATCTCTTTTATTTATTACTTATAAATGATAAAAGAGAAGAACTTTATAATGATAATCTTAAAATTTTTGATAATGAAAATAAATTAACTCAAAATGCAAAAGAATTTATAAGTTTAATGTCATCAAATTATATATCATATTTAAGAGGTAAAAATCCATTTAATTTTGCCTTTAAATTATCACCAAAATTAAGTGGTATTCCTGTTTTAGAAAATACACTTCCTTTAATGGGAAATGGAAAACCAATTGAAGAAACTGATAAAGATTGGTTGAAAAAAATGGATAATGACATCGTAATTTCAAAATTGAGTAATCTTCAAATAAATTATTTAAAAGCAAAAAAGATGTTATATGAAGATACAAATGTAGGTAATAATTTTAATAGTGATCAAATAATGAATATTATTTATGATAATACTTCAGGAAAAGAAGGATTTAATAATTTTTTTATTAGACAAGGTGAGGGTGAACAGATAATAGTAAAATATGCAACTAAATATAAAAATGCTTTAATGCCCGATGATAAACATTTGGGATTATATTCAGGTAAATTTTTAAATATAATTAATTTAATTAAAAAATCTAAAGGAATTGTTGTTGTTTATTCTAGATTCAAATGGGCAGGTGTAATACCTCTCGCTATTGCTCTTGAACATCTCGGATTTTCACGAGAAGGAACAACTAATTTATTAGCAGAACCTAATGTAAGTGAAAAAGTTGAATATGAAGGAATTAAAACACCCAAATACTGTATTTTGTCTAGTACTGATCCAGAAGTAATGGGAAATACGACTATTGATAATCTTATGAGTAAAATTAATAATCCCGGTAATATAAATGGAGAATTGGTAAAAGTTATTTTAATGACACCTGTTGCTGGCGAAGGTCTCAATTTTTTTAATATAAGAGAACTTCATGTAACTGATCCATGGTATCATTTTAATAAAGTTGATCAAATTATAGGAAGAGGTATTCGAAATTGCAGTCATAAAAATTTGCCAGTTCAACAAAGAAATGTAACTGTATTTTTACATGCAAGTATTGTAGATTTAAATAGAGAAACAATAGATATATCTGCATATAGAATTGCAACTCGTAAATTATATCAAAGTTTTATTATTGACGAAATTATTAAAAATAATGCAATTGATTGTAGTTTATTTAAAAGCATAAATTATTTTCCTTCATCTATGTTTAAATTAGGAAATATTGATATAATAACATCACAAGGCAAAAAAATTAAATATAAATTAGGTGATGATGATAAATATAAACCTGTGTGCAAAATTGATATGGATAAATTAAAAGAAAATTCTAAAGGTTTTAGAGAAGAAACTTATAAACATTTGGCAATAAATATTCAAACAAAAATTAAAAATTTAATACTTGATTTAATTCATAATAATAAAAGATTTGTTTCTTATAAATATTTAAAAGAAGTTTTTAATTATGTTGATTTCAAAATATTGATGCATTCAATTAAAATCAGTATTTATCCAAATACATTGATTGATAATTTAATTTTAATACCTCATCAAGATGGATTACATATTATAGATGTTATCGAAGACACACCATTAAAATTACAAATAATTTCAAACACAATTGATAATACAGATGTTGTTGATGTCAAAAATGATTTTTATGAAAAAATTCATGGAATAAATAATGATAACTATTATAATGCAATAATTTCATTATATACCTCATTAGATGAAACTACTTTCAAATTATTAATAAATAAAATATTTAAAACAAAAGATTTAAATAAAATAGATAGTTTTATTGAAAATTGTTTTGCCAAAGAAGGAGTTCTCATTAAAAATAAAGAAATACCATTAGTTACTTCAAATGTTCATGATAAATATATTGGTTTTGTAAATATATTTAATGAAGACTTTGAACCACTTTTATATGATAAAGAAGGTAATCATATGTCTTTAAATCAAAAACAATTAACACAATTAAAATCAAATAGAAAATATATTCAAAAACCAGTTGATTTTATGAAAGAGGTTAAACCATGGGGATTAATAATACCAATGGTTGAAAAAGAAACAAAAATAAAAATGAATACATTTAAATTATTAACACCAGGTGTGATTTATGGAAAAAAAACAGGTATTGTTTGTTCATCTCTCAAAAAAGGTGATCATATAACTATATTAAAACAATTAAATTTACCTTTAGATACTGGTGGAAAAAATACAAAATTTACTTATTGTAATTCAATCGCTATTGAGTTAGTTAAAATTAATAGAATGACATTATTACCTGAATTTAAACCTAAATAAATTGTATTATTTTTTATTTAAATTATATAAAAATGATTTTTTACCAATCCAATTATTAATTGGTGGATTAGTGAAGTTTATTCTTGGAAAAGCGAAAGTTTATCTGTTTGTTTGTCTGTTATCATGAGTCTCAATCGTCCTATTTGGAAGGTGTGTGATTGGTTTCCCATTAGCGAACTTGATGTTGGTTGTTTGTCCCAGAATCCTCGTGCTTTTAGTTACCTCATGGAACATCCAGAGGAAATTGACTGGCGTCGTCTCTCTGCTAATCCCTCCTGTGATGCAATTGAATATTTGCGTGCATTCCCTCAGCGGATCGTGGTCTCTTGGTTAGTCCACAATCCCTCTGCGGAGTGCTTGCCTCTCATTAGGGAGCGTCTGCATCAACTTACTGCAAATGACTGGTGTACGTTGTGTAAGCGAGACTATGCTATTGATCTGTTGAGAGAAAATCCCGATAAGATTAAGTGGTATATGTTTTCTGAGAACCCCGCTATCTTTGTGAAAGTTGATGGTAAGATGCAACTTCGTGATTGGATTTCCCCTGGGAAGTTAAATTTTGATGCGCTTTGCAGCAATCCGAATGCCATCGATTATGTCCTGCAGTTTCCTAGGAAAATTAAAGGGTTTACATTTTCAATGAATCCAAATGCGGTTCCTCATTTGACGAGGATGCCTCACTTGATTAATTGGAGGTCGTTGGCACTCAATCCCAGTCCTTTAGCAATTCAAATGTTGAGGGAGAATCCTGATAAGATCGCGTTTGAGTTATTGTGCAGCAATCCTAATCCCGATGCAGCATCGCTGTTTAGGGGTGTGGATTCGTCGTTGTTCAATCTTGAAAAACTCGCGTGTAATGAAGGGGTTTTCGTTCTCGATTATGATGCTATGCGTCGAAATGGGGAGCGACTTGAGTCTGAGTTTATAGCAGAGGTGATGCATCCGCGGAGAATATTCGCTGATCCTTCTGTTGATCGGATTGAGTTGCTTTTCGGCGACGAGTAGGTGTCGGTGTTGTTATTGGGCAAAAAAAATGGCGATTACTTAGGTTTTTGTCATTTTTGTTTTTATTTTTTTTGTTTATTTAATTAAATTAGATGTCAAAAAGATTTTTAAAAAATAAGAATAATATTAAAAAGGGAGGTAATAATGAACAAAAAGAAGCAGTTGTTTTAGATTATTATGATAATATTGCAGAACGTGCTGAAATTATGGGACATCATGGATCTCAATACATTAAATTTAAATTACGTGAAAATGAAATGATAATCACTTCTTTATCATCTTTAATTTATATGGATAGTAATATTGATAAAGGCGCAATTCAATTTGATGGTTTTATGTCTGGATTTAAAAATCTTTTTAGTGGAGAAGATTTTTTTTACAATGGATATAAAGGAATAAATCCAGAAAAAGAAGGTGTTGTTGCTGTTGGAACAAATACAATAGACAGTGTTGTTAGATTAAAGGTTAAAAATAATTTTCCTCTTAAATTATCACGCAATTCTTTTATAGCATCTACTGATAATATTAAAATTGATGCTACTACAAATATGAAAGGGATAATTGGAATAGGTCAAGAAGAAGGTTTTATTTTACCAACAGCAACATGTATATCAGGTGATCATGGATATGTCTGGATTGCTGCATTTGGTATATTTGAAAAAATGATAATACCTCAAGGAGAACATATTATTATAAATAATGGAACTTTTTTGGCGTCTCATGTGAGTACTGATTATGAAATTGTCAAACTTGGAAAAACTATGATAGGATCTTTTATAAATGGTGAAGGATTTGGTATGAAATTTACTGGACCAACTATTATATATATACAAACAAAGAATTTAAATGATTTTATTGCAACTTTTCAATCTCAAGATACAACTTTTAAAATGGGTGATAATAATATGTCATCAGTTGCGGAAACTTCAAATTCATTTTTTAACCTTTTTTAATTTAAATTTATAATTAAATATTATTCTTTGTAACCACTATATCATCAATCCAATTTGTTACTTGTCTATGATAATTAACATCATAATTATTTATTCCATTTATTTTTATTACTGATGAATATGCATGAACAATACATTCTTTATAATTTTCAGTATCATATGTAAAATAATTTCTTAATTTATTGTTTCCCAATAATGCAGCAGCATATGAAAACATTGTAGATTTTACACCCATTAGAATTTCTTTGCATTTGCTCAAACAGAAAAAATCTAAAACTGCTTCATAATTATTTAAATTATATTCATTATTATATTCAATTTTATATATATAAATATTTTTGTTATTTTCATTTGCATAATTTTGAATTAGAGATGTTATATGATTTTTCCAATCATTGTCTTCACTTAAAATTAAAAATTTAGGGTTATTTTCAGTATCTATAATATTTTTAACATCTTTTAAGAGATTTTCTATAATTAATGGTAATTCTTTAGTTAATGTTGATAGACGTTTATCATCACCATCATTTACTCTATCTGATTTTCTAAGATGGATTCCATATGTATCCTCAAGACCTGAAGGTATTTTATCTAATATTATTTGAGATGGTTTAATTACATGTTTTGCAATTGTCATATAATTATTGGATAATTCTTCAAATGTTAGATTTGGATGATATTTAAGTAAATAATCATAAATTTTAATTGGATAAAATAAATGAAGAAATATATATTTACTGTTTCTAATATTACTATCAAAAATGAATTCATTTTGATTAAATTCTAATAATTTTGGATCATAAAAATCCCAATTACCTTCAATATTTGTAAAAAATGTAATTATATTTGGTTTTAAATTTAAATATTTGCAAATAACTAAAAAACTTATTACTGATATTAATTTATCTCCAAATCTTCCATGCGGAGGAATATTAATAACTGCTATATCCATATAAATATCAATCAAACTTATTTTCTTAAATGAAAATGGATATTTCATTAAACATATTTTTTCATTTTCTTTACCTTTCTTTTCTTTTTAATTCCACCTCTAATTTCTGGTTTCGAATACAATGATCGAACATAATCAATATAAATTTCATTATTAAAACCTATAAGTGTTTTTAATGTAGGTATAAATTGTGTATCAATAATTGTATTAATTATATTTATTTGATACATAATTTTTTCATGTTCATTTATACTTAATAACATATCAACATTTTTTTTTATCGTTCCAAAAATAAAATTAATATTATCTTTAGTTTCATTATAAAATGTTTGATATCCCTTATTTTTATAATATTCAGTATGTGATTGTCTTAATGATATTAAATATTTATCAACAATACCTATTTGAGATCTAATAGTTTTAATTTTATCATTTTCTTTATACATATATTTTTCTTTATGATCTTTTGAATTAGGATCATTAAAAAAATATTCAGGACTTATATTTCTTATATATGTATCTACAAATTTAATATTTTTAATGATGTTTTTTATAAAATTCATGGATTCATCTATATTTAATGTTGTAAATATCAAATCAGGATTTAATAATACTACTGATTTTATGTTTAATTTTTCAATGATTGTTTTAGATACATCATCATATATTATATAATCAGTTATTTCTTGTGTATGATTATAAATTTGAGAATCTTTAATTAATTTTAAAACTGTTTTTAATTGTAAAGTATCTCTAATTATATTTATATTTCTTAATAATTCATCTTTTCTTCCTTTTTTTATTTCAATATCTTCCTCTATTGCTTTTTTTCTTTCTGCTTCTTCTTCATTTATTTTTTTTCGTTCTAATCTTATTTCTTCGTCTACTATTTGTTTTTGTGCAATGCTAATTTCAGCAAGTTTTTTTTTATTTTTCTTCTTAAAACAAGTTTCATGTGATTCTTTTTTATTTAAATCATCTAATTTATTATATTTATTGTCATATGTTTCCATCATCATTAATTTATTTGCAATAAAACTTTTATCATTAAAATTTTTTATGTCTATATTAGGATCAAATATAAAAATTTTATAATTTGCAAATGGATCACCATTTTTATTTCTTTGTAAATTTTTATTATAATAAAAATTTGAATAAAAATTTAATAATTTTAAAAAAAATACTGAACTGCATTTTAATTTATTATTAATTTGTTTAATTGAATAATCATTATATTTAGTGTAACTAAATGAAATAAATAATTTATCTAAAATCTTAAGCATTTCAATAAAATTATTTGTATATATTGGCACAGCATAATTATAGTTAAATTTATTGATATATGACTTTAAACATTCTTGTAATATATTATATTCATCATCATTATTATCATCAACATCATTATATAATTGTTCAAATTTTTCTAATAAATCATTAATTTTGATATTTTCAATACCTAATATATATTCACTAGTTAAACCTCCTTTTTTTTTGGTAACCATTATATAAATAGAATCTATTAAATATATATAATAATTTATAATTTTTAATTTATAAAATAATGAGTTTAAATAAACCAGTATGGAAATTAAGAGATTGGATCCCAATTGAAAAAATAAATTGGTATTATCTATCTAGAAATCCCAATGCAATTCAACTTCTTGAAAAGAATCAAGATAAAATTTGTTGGACAGCATTATCTGTAAATCCAAACGCAATTGAACTTCTTGAAAAGAATCTTGATAAAATACATATACATTCTCTGAATTATTATAATCCAAATTCTTATGAAATTTTAAGAAAAAATCATGATTATATAAATTGGGATACATTATCTGCAAATCCTGATGCTATTGATTTATTAATAAAAAATTCAAGTAAAATTAATTGGTGTTTTTTATCAAAAAATCCATCAGATAAAGCAATTGAATTATTAAAAAAAAATCCAGATAAAATTAATTGGTTTTGGTTTTCATTAAATACTAATATTGAAGCAATAAAAATGTTGGAACAATATCCAGATAGAATTGAATGGGCATGGTTTTGCTTAAATAAAAATCCCGCAACTATTCCAATAATAAAAAAATATAAAAAAAGAATTAATTGGAGATGTTTATGTCATAATCCAAATGCAATTGATATCATTGAAAAAAATTTAGATAAAATAGATATAATTCAATTTTCAAGAAATCAAAATTGTATTGATGTTTTATTGAAAAATAATTATGAGATTAATACAACATTTTTAAGTTATAATAATAATCCAGATAATTTATATTTAATTAAAGAATATTTAAAAGATTTTAATGAAGGAGATTGGTATCATTTATCTGAAAATCCAGTTATTTTTGAATTAGATTATGAAACCATGAAACATAATAATCAAAATCTTTATGAAGAATTAATTAAAGAGGTTATGAAACCATCAAGAGTTTTTAAAAATCCTGATTATGATTATATTGAAGAATTATTTGGTGATTAAATAAAATAAATTAAATAAATAATGAATACAAGTAATATCAGTATAAATGACAAGTTTAAGATATTAAATGAAGTTATTGAAGATTTACCAGATGATTATATTAGACAAATAAAAATAAATTTTGATGCAAAAATTATTTCAATTATTTTTATGGAAAAACTTAAAAATGAAAATGAAAAATATAAATTAGTATTTAATGATTTATATTATGATAATTATAAAATGCAGGATATTTATTATTTAATTGCAAAAATATCAAATATTTTAATCGAAAATAATTATAATATAACTTATTTTTCAAATTATAAAAAGAATGGTTATAACATATTTATGAATAATTGTTATACTTATAATCTTTATCAAGAATTTGATGATGTAATCATAATTGAAAAATTTTAATACAAAAATTATGAATCTTCAGTAGCACCAACAGGTTCATTTTCAAGAACTTCATCAAAATCAATGACATCTTTAATTGATATAAAGGTGCTAATGCTAAATAAAGTTGACATATTAAAACGAGGTTCAGAACAAATTTCGAAATATAATCCATCAATCCAAATAACAGCAAACCCAATATTAGGAATATCATCATCAAAACCGCAAACAAACTCACCACGAAAATGATTGCAAAGATTCAAAATAAGTGGTTTAAATTCAGTTTTATAATCAAATACATCGATAATAAAGGAATCAAATGAGGTGTCGCCATTGGTAGATCTCTCATCCAATAAATCATTGATAGAATCAATTGAAAGTTCTAGAATATTCATCGTATATGATTAATTTTTAATATAATAAATATATCATTTTTATTTTTATTTTCATTACTTTGGTTCAATTTTAATTATTTCACATTCATCTGATGATGGTTCTTGAAAATTTTTTCTATATACATAAAAAGCAATTTTAGGTATATTTGGTCCACCATTTTTTGCTCTTTCCTTATTTTGTTCAATTGCTTTGTCAATAGATGTTGTTATCCATACACATCTAACTGACAACCCTTTATTTTTAGCATAATTTATAAAATATGCTCTTTTTTCTTTTGTTCCATTTGTAGCATCAAATATAATTGAATTCTTAGAAATATGTTTATCTGCTTCTTTTAACATTTTAGCAGGTGTTTTGAAAGTATCTCCATCAATACGAATATAACCTTTATTTTCAAATAAGTTTTTTGCAATTGTAGATTTACCAGACCCAGGATATCCGATCATAATTATAATCTCTTTTTCTTTTTTTGAAATTTTAGTTATTTTTGCTTCTTTAACAATTCCTTTTTTTAATGGAAATATTTCCTCGGGTGTATAAAATTTCACATTTATATTATTTGCAAATACCTTATCTTTATCAGACCAATCACCTTCATTACCAGCAGCATCTCCCACAAAAAAACTATCATTTTTATTAAAATTATTTTTAAAAGTTTCAAGAAAAAATGTAGGATTTGGTTTATTTAATTCCTTTTTAACAGCAATAAGTGCTATAACTGGAATATTTAATTTATCAATAAAATCTTTGATCATATCTATTTTCCAATGTTTAGTTTGATCGGTAACAAATACAATTCTATAATTATCACGATGAAATTTTCTTAATATAGAAGGAACTGAATCGCGTAACCATTGCCAATCATTTCTATCTTTAGGAAATATATTACCATTTTTAGGTTTGATTAAAGTCCAATCAACATCGAAAATTGCAAGTGCCTTTCTTTCTTTTCTAATTTTTTTATTTTCATAAATAATAGTATCATTCATTTAATTATTTTTATTATTTTAATTATTAAATAAAAAAATAAAATTATTATTCACCAAATAACTCTTCAATATAATCATAATTGGGATCTTTAAAAACTCTCGATGGTTTCATAACCTCCTTAATTAATTCTTCATAAAGACTCTGATTTTTGTGTTTCATTTTTTCATAATCTAATTCAAATATACCTGGATTTTTCGAAAACATTCGATAAACAATTTTATCTTGATTTTCTCTTAAAATTTCAATTGCTCTTGAGTTTGAATTACTAGAAAATGATCGCCATTTAATTAAATCTCTATTTTTATCTAAAATATCAACTATTTTATTATGTGAATTACCAGATGCTGCATACCAATCAATTTTATCATAATTGTCAAGTAAAATTTCAACAGCAATATCATTTGTATTGTATGATAATATAAACCAATCAATCTTATCCAGATTATTTTTCAAAAGTTCAAGAGTTTTTGGATTTTTATTTTTACATAAAATCCCCCAATTAATTAAATGTTGATTTGCTTCCAATAATTTAAATGCTTCATCACTTGGATTTCTTGATAATTCATCCCATCTAATTTGACCATAATTTAATTTAAGAAAATCGATTGCATATTCATTACTTGATAAATAATACCATAAAAACCATGGTTTACTTATATCAGAATTACTATCACGATTAGCATAATTATCTGGATTGCTATGATAATAATTGTAAAAATTTTTAATTACAAGTTTAACAGCATTTTCGCCACTGTTACGAGAAAATTCAAATTTATGACATTTATTATTATAATATTTTTCAAAAATAATAATTGCTTCAGGATGTGAATTTAATAAAAGTTGTGTCCATTCAACTTTATCATAGTTTTCAATGATTAATTCAATTGCTTCAGGTAAAGATGATAAACTATACCAATTAATATAATTTTGATTTTCCCTTAAAAAATCTATTGCTTTTGAATTTTTTGATAAATTATAAGAACATAATTTATTTTTATCAATCCAATCTTTTAATTTCCAAATTGGACGATTTAGACTCATTGACGTCAATTATTAATGTTAATATAAAAATAAAATCATTTTTTATAAATATGAATGAACTCACTTTTTATAATGATATAAATAAATTAAATTTAAAAACAAAAAATAATATTTCTAGGTTAGATGATTTTTTAGCAACTCTAAACCAATTGAATGATATTCGTCATTATAATACCATCTCCTCGAATAATCATTTTTCTTCAAACTTAAAGGATATAAATCATAATACATAATCCATTCACGCTTTAAATCATCTTTCAAATCAACAACTAAATAACAATTGCCAGAATCTGAACAAACATCACATTTAACAAGCGTATTAGGTTCGAAAACTTTAGAGTTATGTTTAACTATATAAAACTTACTCATTTCAAATTATTATATGACTAATATTAAAAATAAAAAAATCATTTTTTATTTTAAACACAAAAAAAATGAAAACCGCCGCAAGACCAAAACCACTGGTCTATCTAAAAACACACACGACTAGAATCCACGAGCACTCGCCATAGACATCGCCACTGCACTCAGTTTAGCATTATACTTCCAAGACCCCGATAATTCATATTCATCAACAGAGACTGGATACAGATCATACTTAGCAATCCACTCACGCTTGCGATCATCATCCAAATCAATCGCCAAACATTGGGGACCGATAAACGCTGAAAGGCGCACAAGAGAATTTGCAGAGAAATACCTCGTATCATACTTGACCAAATACAAGTTCGACAAATTGATTTGATTACTCATTTCACAATCGACTTTGAATTTAACGTCTTCCGACAAATTCTAAAATTAAAATAATAATCATTTTTTAATTAAATATAAATATTTGAATACAAATTTATATTTTTTTTTAATTTAAAAAAAATGATAATTATAATATTTTCAATGGATATGCAAAAATGGGTTGTTTATATTCAAAAAATAAATTCATAGAAAATCAAATCAGAGATGAATATAAAAAAAGAAAAACACATATATCTACTATTGGTAATTATAAACCTTATCAAGTATTTTATGGTAATGAAAATAATCTAAATGATTCATATATAAATGGTTTGAATTCAATGTGTAATTGTGATATTCATATAAGTTTAGGTAGTAATCCAACACGTATTATTATAAGTTATGTTGATATAAATACAAAAATGAATATTACGGAATATGTTAAAGGGCAAACATTTCATATTTATAAAATCATGTATAAAGAAATAAATTCAATAGATAATATAAATCAATATGATATATATAATGCAATCCAAGATTATATATATATAAATGGTCAAATTCCTAAAAATGACAATTATTCAGTTGCAATCTAAAAAATTTTTTTGATAATAGATATAAAAAAATGAAATCTTATTTTATTATTAATACAAATAGTAGTCAAAATAATGGAACTGATTAAAAGCGAAATTCCTGATGAACATGATTCTAAAGAAAGAATGTGGGTTTATAAAGATAATAAAGAAATCTTTGATAAATATTCGCAAATTGCAATGAATCAGGAAACACCCATTATTGTTGAACAACCAAAAAAACAGGAAAAAATCACTAAAATAGGTAAAAATAATAAGAAAAATACACCATTGGAATTAATTATAGAATATACATCTTCCAGTGAAAATATGAAAAGGGAAATAAAAGAAAAGTTAATAGAATTAATTTCATTACCTGAATTTTCAAAAGCATTTGGTGTAAAAAAATCAGCAGAAATTATAAGTGCAATAACCCGTGATAGTTGGAATCAATCAACTGCCCTTTTCATTTCATTTTTATTGGATTCGAGTATTGTTTATAAAGAAAAACCTTATATTTATAATAAAGATAAGGTAACAAAAGAAATTATTGTTATGAATTAGAAATCATTGATAAGAAATTCTTCATGTGTTAAAGTTTTATCAATTTTTGTATTATTATTATTAGTTTGTTTTGCATATTTCTTTTTGAGAAGATAAAATTTCATATAAGAAGATATTTTTTGTTTATTTTTATTTGCTAATTCAAGTTCAGTTTCTTCAATTTTATCCTTATTATTAATTACATCACTGAAATTATTACATAATACCTCATATTTATTAATTTCATTATGTGATTTTATGCAAAAACTAATATAATTATCAATTTGCTCCAATAATTCATAACTCATACTTGATAGATTAATTATAATTCCAGTATTATTTTTAGTATAATTGGTATTATTTTTATAAATTATTTTAAAAACTTCTTCTAATTCATTTTGATTTAAATTATTTAAATTATTTTTAATTTTATTACACAATTCATTAGTATCATTAGTATCATTCATTTCATGAATACTTGTCATTTAAATAATAAAATATAATTATTTTTTATATAAAATAATATTTTGTATTATTTTTTAATTATTTTATGTAAAAATGATATAATTTTTTCTTAATTATTATTAGGTCACAATGTCCTCGTATAGCGATAATATCAATAATGTCCTCAATTTTGATGACGATTGGATTTGTGACTTTATCAACTTGCTTTATAAGTGTGGTCCTCTGTCATTTGGTGCACGCGATGAAGAGTATGCTTCCCTTTTCAGTAATTTAAGGTGGCAGCAAATTCATGGTGACCCTGAATACGATCGCGAAGAGATTGAGGCAATGATTGAGTTTCTGCGTAGCGCGCTATAGATTGGTTTGGTGGATATAAAGGCAAAGTTTTTGTCTTTTTTTATGTTAGTTTGCATGTTAGTGTGCCAAATATAAATGTCAATATTGAAAAATTTTTATCATATTCATGGTATTTAGTTATTGCATATGATGTAAAACCAATAATTATGATTAAAATAGTTAATATAATTAAAATAATCTCAAGTTTTTTATAATTTTCATATCTTTCATTATTTGTTTCTTTTTCATTTTTGGATATTTTATCTATCACAAATATGACAAGTAATAATATTAAAATTATAGTAATATAAATTATATTTAAGCGAGTAGATATTATGAATAAAATGTAAATAGTTATTGCAATAAAAATATTGCTTAAAACGTTGTTTTTTGTATTTTCTTCATCAATTAAAATAATTAAAAATAATAACAAAATAAAAGCAATTAAATGTTTACAATAAATATTTGTATCTAATATATGTGTTAATTTACATCCTACTAATTCTTTTGTAAAATTACAAAAAATCAATAAATAAAGCGATAATACCGAAAGAACTATTTTTGTAGAATCCATTTATACTTATGTTAAATATAAAAATTGATTATTTTGATTTAAGGATTAAAAATTATCTTTAAGTGATGACTTTCAATACAGAAGATGATATTTGGGATATAATGGATGGGTTGAAGGATACTAAACTTGAAGATGATGATATAATATGTGTTTGTGGTTCTAAGGTTTTTATAGTTGAAGACAGTATGCAAATATGTGGAGAATGTAGTTCTATTATTGGAAAAGTAATTGATAACACTGCTGAATGGCGTTATTATGGATCTGATAGCAAAAGTGATGATCCTTCTAGATGTGGATTGCCAACCAATTCATTATTACCAAAATCATCATTGGGATCAATGATTGGTGGAAATAGATTTGGTAATAACTTTGATATCAGACGGATAAGACAGTATCAAATGTGGAATGCAATGCCCTATAATGAAAGAACCTTATGGAATGTATTTGATAAACTTACATGTGTTGCATTAAGTAATGGAATACCACAAAAGATAGTAGATGATGCTAAAGTTTTATATAAGAGAGCATCTGAAAAGAAAATAAGCAGAGGTGATAATAAAGAAGGGTTGATTGCGTCTTGTATTTATCATGCATGTTCAATGAATAATTTTCCCAGAAGTTCAAAAGAAATAGCAAAAATGTTTGATATAGATCCTGTTATTTTAAATAAGGGAAATTCACGTTTTCAAACATTATTGCAAATTAATATAGTCACATCATCGCCTTTAGATTTCATATCACGTTATTGTTCGATTCTTGATATGAAAATGGAAGATATAGATAAATGTAAAAAATTGGTCAAGTTTTTAGAGGATAGTGAAATAATGAGTGATAATTCACCAACATCAAGTTGTGCATCAATACTCTATTATTATTCTGAAAAAAAGAAATTGGGATATGTAAAAAAACAATTTGCAGAAGTTTGCAGTGTAAGTGAAGTAACTGTAATTAAAGGTTACAAACTTCTTTGTAAATATGATAATTATATAAATAAACACATTGAACTTTAAAAACTGATTATTTTGAAATTATATTAGACAATAATCTAAAATCCAAATCCTTTAATTCTATTTTTGTATTAAAAAAATCTTGAACTAATTTATAACCACCATAAGAATACAAAAGAATTATACTAGAGTTAACAACACCTATTATTTTTGAATTCATTTATTTTTATAATAATTTAATTTTTTATTTAAAAAATTTTAATCTTTTTTTCTTTTTTAAGTGCTGAAGGGGTATTTAACTGAGGTGGTAATCCCTTACCTGAATAATAAGTATTATTTATTATCATTGAATTATTCATTTTTAATTATTATTAATTATCTTTATAATAATCATTTTTTAATTTAGAATTACATTGCATACGTGCTTTATATATCTCTTTTGCTGTTTTATTTGAAAAATATCCAATGATACCAGTAAAACCAATAAATATTACTGTTACACCCAATTTTTTATAAAACATTTAAAAATTGATTATTTTTATTGTTATTATTATTATTATTATTAATCAATTTTTAAATGTTTTATAAATTATTAGATTGGATTGATATGAATAAAATTGAAATAGATTGGAGTTATCTATCTGCAAATCCAAATGCTATTGAATTTTTAAAGGAAAATCCCAAATATATTAGATGGTCATATTTATCATCAAATCCAAATGCATTAGAATTATTAATTCAAAATCCTGATGAATTATATAATATAAATTTATGTTATAATCAAAATAAAGAAATATTAAAAAGATTAGTTGTTCCCAATTTAGATAAAGCAGATTGGGGACAATTATCTTTAAATCCAAGCGCTGATTTTATTTTGAAGGAAAATCAAGATCATATTAATTTTGATTGTTTATGTGTGAATAACAGTGATGACGCAATTGAATTATTATTTAAAAATAAAAAAAAAATTAAATATCATTTATTATCAAGAAATAATAATGATAAAGCAGTTGATTTATTATTGAGAAGACCTTCTAAAATTTGTTGGCGTGAATTTTCAAAAAATTCAAATGACAGAGCAATTGCTTATTTAGAACAAAATAGCAGTAAAATTGATTGGCGTGAATTTTCTCAAAATGCAAATCCTAAAACATTTAAATTATTAAATGAAAATAAAAATAAAATTTATTGGTATTATCTTGCAAGTAATCCAGATGATAAAATCATAGATTTATATTTTGAAAACAGAAGTTACTTATTAGATATTCATGCTTTATGTAAAAATACAAATCCTAAAATAATAGATTTACTTCAAACTTCCAAAAATAGACTAAGTAATTTAGATTATCAAATATTATGTTGGAACCCATCTATATTTGAATTAGATTATGACAAAATTAAAAATAATTATATTTCATCCGAGTTAAAAGAAGATATAATTAAGGAGGTTATGCATCCTAAACGTGTATTTAAGAATCCTAATTATGATTATATTGAAGAATTATTTGGAGACTAAAAAAAATGATTATTTTTGTAATTTATAAAAAGTATTTTATAAATGAATTCACCTGTATATAAATTGATTGATTGGGTATCAATTAATGATATCAATTGGTCTGGTATGAGTTTAAATGAACACGGTGAAGACTTATTAAGAAATAATTTAAAATTATTAAATTATTTTAATATTGGTTTTAGAAATGATTATTTAAGTTTTGAATTATTAACATCAAAAAAAACTCAAATTTTAAAAGTTCAATTATTTTATTTGTCTAAAAATCCATATGCTCTTAATTATTTGATGAAAAATGAGGATCTTATTAATTGGTATTATTTATCTTATAATACTAATTCAAAAATTTTATTTTTATTAAGAAATGATAAATATAAAAATAAAATCAATTGGGATAATTTATCATCAAATACAAATCCTGAAATTTTAGAATTTTTATTTGAACATCCAGATAAAATTAATTATTGTCGATTATCGGGAAATAATACAAATAAAGCATTAGAATATTTAAAAGAACATCAAGACAAAATTGATTGGATTCAATTATCAAAGAATGTAAATGATGGTGCTATTGAACTATTGAAAAATAATCAAAATAAAATTAATTGGTATTATTTTTCAATGAATAATAATGACAACGCTTTTGAATTATTTATTGATAATATTGATTTGGTGAATTGGTATAGTATAGTTTATAATACAAATACTAAAGCATTAAAATTATTAATGAAATATAAATATAAAATAACAAATTGGTCTGGATTATGTTTAAATGATAATGATATAGCAATTGATTTAATATTAAAAAATTATAATAGAATAGATTTTTTAAATTTGTGTGATAATAAAAATCCAAGAATACTTGAGATATTAAAAAATAATATTGATAAGATTTCTTGGTATACATTTTCATCAAACCCTTTAATTTTTAAACTTGAATATAATAAAATGTCTGATAATTTTTCAAATTTAAAAGAAGATATAATTAAGGAGGTTATGCATCCTAAACGTGTATTTAAGGATCCTAATTATGATTATATTGAAGAGTTATTTGGAGACTAAAAAAAAAATGATTATTTTTGTTTATTTTTATAATAATAAACATTACATTTATAAATGAATTCGCCTGTATATAAATTGATTGATTGGGTATCAATTAATGATGTTAACTGGACAGGAATTAGTATGAATCAATATGGTGAAGATTTAATCAGAGAAAATATCAAATCTGTAAATTATTTTAATATTGGTTTTAGAAATGATTATCTTGGTTTTGAATTAATAATTGCAAATAAGAATATTAATCCAAATCAATTATTTTACTTATCCAAAAACTATTATGCTATTGACTATTTAATGAAAAATGAACATCTTATTAATTGGTATTATTTATCTCATAATGTTAATTCAAAAACCTTGTATTTTTTAACGAATGAAAGATTTAAAGATTTGATATGCTGGGCAAATTTGGCATCAAATAAAAACCCTGCTATTCTTGAATTTCTTTTTAATTATCCTGATAAAATTAATTATTGTCAATTATCTGCAAATAATTCCGATAAAGCAATTGAATTTTTAAAAGAACATCAAGACAAAATTGATTGGATTCAATTGTCTAATAATACTAACGATGGTGCTATTGAACTTCTCAAGAAAAACAAAAGTAAAATTAATTGGTTTTATTTGTCAGGTAATAATAATGATAACGCTTTTGATTTATTGCTTGAAAATCAACATGAAATTATTTGGGAAAGATTATCAATGAACTCAAACACTAGGGCAATTAATTTGCTTATTGCTAATCCTGATAAAATTGATTATTTAGGTTTGTCTTCAAATACTAATGATAAAGCGATTGATTTACTAATGGCAAACCCCAGCAAAATCGATTATTTAAGTTTATGTCATAATACTAATCCAAAAATTCTTCAAATTCTTAAAGAAAACAAAAATAAAATTTCATGGTATATCTTTTCAGCAAATCCAATAATATTTAAATTGGATTATGAAAAAATGTCTGATAAAATTTCAGAATTAAAAGAAGATTTAATAAAAGAGGTTATGCATCCCAGAAGAGTATTTAAAGATCCTAATTATGATTATATTGAAGAATTATTTGATTATTAATTTTAAGATTCATCATCAGATTCATCATCAGATTCATCATCAGATTCATCATCAGATTCATCAGTTTCTTCATTTTGTGAATCAAATGAAGCTTCAGAATCATCATCATCGTCTGCTTCACTTGAATCTTCTGTTTCTTCATCATATTCTTGATAATCACAATCGTCACACTTATGATTATCAGAACCACACTTATAACATTTATTAGTTGCTGTATAAATCATTTTTCTAATGATGGTAGTATTCATATGATCTAATATAACTGATTTAAATGAACCACCTCTGACAAATGCAATTCCATGAGTATTCATATACATTAATGTATACATATCTTCATCGAAAATTGAAGAAGCAGGAAATATCTTTTTAAGTTCTAATGGTTTATATTTTTTAGTCCAGTTACAATCATAAAAGTTTATATGATCATTTACAGTAAAATTCAAAGAATCAGTTTTTCCAATGAAGTATTTGTCATTTTCAAGAGCAAGAACATAAATATAACTCATTATTGATATAAATGATAGTATATAATTATTAGATTAATATTTATAATCATTTTTTATTTTTTATCATGAATAAACCTGTATATAAATTACATGATTGGATAGAAAATTATAAATCTTATCTGGACTTAGATTCAATTTCTCAAAATGAACATGCCATAGATTTTTTAAAGCAAAATCCAAATAGTATAGATTGGCATTATTTATCTGCAAATAAAAATGCTTATGAATTACTTTTATCTAATCCAAATAAGATATCATATAGCAATATAGGTAAAAATGAAAATAAAGAAATAATAAATAAAATTATAAAACCTAACTTAAATAAAATTTCTGGATATCAATTATCTGCAAATAAAAATACAATATCAATTTTAAGAGAAAATCCTGATTTAATAAATTGGAATATTCTTTCATTAAATACTAGTGATGAAGCACTTGATTTATTATCTGAAAATTTAAATAAAATTTGTTGGTATAATATCGCTTTAAATACAAATGATAAAGCAATAGAAATATTAAAAAATAATCCAGATTATATTATTTGGACATTATTATCAAGTAATTCAAATGATAAAGCAATAGATTTATTACTTGAAAATCAAGATAAAATTAATTGGAATCATTTATCTAAAAATTCAAATTCCAGAATAATTGATTTATTAATTCAAAATCAAGATAAAATTGATTGGAATAGATTATCGTTAAATAGTAATGATAAAGCAATTGAATTACTAATTAAAAATCCAGATAAAATAAGTTATATTTTACTTGCTGAAAATACAAATCCAAGAATATTAGATATAATCAAAAAAAATATGGATAAAATGGGTGAAATAGAATGGAGTTTTTTTTCATTAAATCCAATAATTTTTAAATTAGATTACGAAAAGATGAGTAAAAATTTTACACAATTAAAAGAAGAAATAATACTTGAAGCAATGAATCCAAAAAGGATTGTTAAATACTTAGAAATCGAAAATTATGATTATCTTGAAGAGTTATATGGATACTAATCAAACATATCATCAACATCATAATTATATTTATCACGATAATAAGCAATCTTATCGGGATGTAAAACAACCTTCAATATCTCTTCTTCCAAATCCATAATCTTGATTCTCATCTTATTATAATCAAGTGTAAAAACAGAAGGGTTTGCAGATAAACACCATCTATTAATATGATTTTTATTTTTCCTTAAGAGTTCTATTGCACTAGGATTCATTGATGCAAAATACCAATCAATTTTATCAATATTTGCACTCATAAAATCAACAGCAAGAGGATTGCTATTTTCAGAAAAATACGTCCAACATATCTTATCTGGATTTTTAATTAAAAATTTTACTGCATCGTCACATGAATTAACAGAAAAGAACTCCCAATTAATCTTATTACTGTCATTAATTAAAAATTTAACAATTTTAGGATTTTCATTTACAGATATTAAATCCCAATGAATTTTATCAAGATTAGCAAATATTAAATCACATGCATTTTTATTACACGAAAGAGTTGAATAATGAATTTTATCAGGATTTTTTCTAATGATATCAATAGCATTTTCATTTTTACAAATACAATACCATGAAATATTTTCAGGAAACTTCTCTAATAAAGGAATACCATAAGGATTTAATGATACATAATCCCAATCCGCTTTATGGGGATACTTTTCCAATAATTTCATTGCTTCATAACTGCGATTAGACGACAAGTTAACCCAATTAATTTTTTCTGGGTTTTCTTCAAGCATTTTAATAGCAAGTGGATTAGTATTTAAAGACAATCTTTTCCATGAAATTAAATTATAATTTTTGATAATAATTGACATTGCATTAGGATTTTCACATAATTCCCCAAAATCTAAATAGTTTTCATCAATCCATGATACTAATTTATATTCAGGACTATTCATATTTCGATAATTATAAAAAATGAGTATTTAAAATCATTTTTTAATAATAATGAATAGACCTGTATATAAATTAAGAGATTGGATTTCTATTGATGACGTAAATTGGTCAGGTATTACTATTAATAAAAATGGAATGGATTTAATTGAAAATAATTTAAATGATATTTCATGGTATAATATATCATATAGAACTGATTATAATGGATTTAATTTAATAATTAATCATTTAAATAAAAATTTATATAATACATATAATCTATTTAATTTATCAGCAAATCCTTATGCAGTTGATTATTTAACATCAAATGAACATTTAATTGATTGGGTTTATTTGTCAAAAAATACAAATCCGAAAATAATTAAATTATTTCTTAAACATCCAGATAAAATAGTTTGGCATAAATTATGTGAAAATACAAATTCAGAAATAATTGAATTTATGATTAAAAATTATCCAAATAAAATAAACCATAATTTATTATCATTAAATAATAATGATATTGCTATTGAATATTTAAGTAAAAATCAGGATTTAATAGATTGGCATTTATTATCAAAAAATTCAAATAATAAGGCAGTAGAATTGTTAATTAAAAATCAAAATAAAATTGATTGGTCTAATTTATCTTTAAATATTAATAATAAAGCAATAGATTTATTGCTTAATAACCAAGATAAAATAAATTGGTATAATCTAACATTAAATCATAATGATAGAGCAGTTGAATTAGTAATTAAAAATTCAGATAAAGTTGAAAAATGGTGTCTCTTTTCTTTAAATATAAATGATAAAGCAATAGAATTTTTAAAGAAAAATAAAAATAAAATAAATTGGACGTTTTTATGTTCAAATACAAATCCAAATGTTATAGAGATATTAAAAGAAAATAAAGATAAGATATATTGGTTTGAATTTTCAGCAAATCCAATAATATTTGAATTAGATTATGTAAAAATGAATGAATATTTTGATAAAATAAAAGAAGAAATAATAATTGAAGCAATGAATCCAAAAAGAATTGTTAAATATTTAGAAATGGAAAATTATGATTATTTAGAGGAAATGTATGGATATTGATTTATTTTTTTTTCCAAATTATTTATTTTGACTTCTATATTAGATAATCTATCATAAACAGTTTGAAAATTATTATTATATATATTTGAATTATAATTTACAGATTCTGCCCATATATTTAATTTATTTATATTATCTACGGTATCTATCATAAATTGTAATTCCATTCTTTATCTATGATAAATGTATAATTTTTAATCCTAAAAATAAAAAAAATGATTTTAATTGTAATTTAAAATTTCGACACACAGTCATATAAGATGCCCGTTATTATGCCCAATGGTGACGTTTGTGATGATGAAGACATCTATGGTGAGAAGATCTTCGACTATCATTTTGATGGTGATGATGATGATGATGATTTTGGGGATGAGTTTGAAGATCCGTCTTTTACTGAGATGGTTGATAGGTTTGAGTTTAGACTCGCCTTGTCTGCCTATTAGGTAATTCATCATTCAAAAAGTCCAATTTTTGGATTTATATTAAAAAATGATTTTGTCTATTATAAGTAAGTTTATAATGGAACTAGCAATTGTAAACGGAATTAATCAAATTATCAAACATAATTTTAATAGAATTGATGTAATATTTAGTATGAATAATGATGAATTAGATGATTATAATTTAAATGGTGGAAAAAAGATAATTGAAATACTCAAAGATGGTGAAGTTGTTGAGCAATTAAATTACACACTTGTAATTGAATATAGCAAACAACAATATGTAATTAAATATGAAATTCTTCAAAAAAATGGTGATGATATGGATGTATCTTTTAAAATAATAAAGGTTGTTACCTCTCGATTGTTTTAAATTCATCAAGAAATATAGGTTGTGCAATAAAATCTCTTTTGTCTATTATTTTTGGAACATAATTATTCAAATATTCAAGAGCATCAATTTTTGATTTTTCTTTTTTTTCTGGTTCATCATTTGGAATATGAATATCTCTTGATTTCAAATCTTTTTTAACTTGTTTCATAAACTCAAATGTCATTTCTTTTGTTTTAAAAATAACATTAAGTTCATTTTGATTCCAATCAGATGAAACTTGACGTTTAAAACTATAAATAATCGCAATTGAACATGCAAATATCAATCCTAATCGTTGATTTTTAAGAGATTTTTTATAATCATAACTAAATAACCAATAATATGCATGAATAAAGTCTTCATGTTGAAATAAAATTTCTATAAATCCCCATAAGAAGTAAATTGGGTCACATTCATTTGGATTTAATTTAGTATCGATTGCATATTTCTTTCTTATGATGTAATCAAAACAATTTTTAAATTTAATTGCATATAAATCAATATTACTTTCAGTTGCTTGATTTTCAACTATTTTAATTAAACGAATAAATGATGATATTATTTTTAATGAAAGTAAATATGCATCACTATTTGTAGGTGGAATAATTTGTTCAAATCTCATAACACCATTTGATGTTAATTTAGAATCTTCACTAAAAACATCTAAAATTTTTTCTCTAAGTTTACCTATTGGTAATATACCAGTTTTTGAAACAGGATTTGAATTATAAATATTACATAAAATACACATTTTAGTAACTAAAATTAAATAATCACTTGAACTTACTTTTTCATTTTCAATTAAATATTTTGTAGATAAAACAATATCATTTAATTTAGAAATGTCTCTTATCATAATAAAAGATCCAATATGAGAACAAATAGATATTAAAGTTTCTTCTAAAATTTCAATTTTAGAGTTTTCAATTAAAAAAATACAAGTTGCATACAAACTTTTTTCGATATTTCCTTTACTGATAAAATCATATAGTTCTTTATTATACATAATAACTATTTTATATTTAATTATTAAATATCATTATTCTCTTAACTAAATATTAAATAATGGAATTGCTTATTTATTCAATGAAAAAAGAACCTAATTATATAATCATAGAAGATGATAATGAAACAATAATAAGTGTCATGATAAAATTAAAACATTTAACAGGTATTGATATCAATAAAATAAGATTATTACATGATGGTATTTATTTAAATCCCAATAATAAAATAAGTGATTATAATATAAATTATAAAAATAATGTGATATATGTAACAAAAATTTTATTTTAATTAAAATAGAAATCAATATGAATGTTATTATTCATACATTTGATAAAAATAAATTTATTATAAATGTTGAAGAATCAGATCTTGTAATGGTAATTCTTGTAAAATTAAAAGATCTAATTAACATAGATATTGAAAAATCCAAATTAGTTTATAGTGGTATTTTATTAAATCCTGAAAATACTATAGAATATTATGGAATAAAAAATAACCAAAATATACATTTAATTTAAAAATGTATTTATTTTTATCTTTATCATTCAAAAAATGATTATATTAATCAAACTTAAATTTGTCTGAAAATGACTACTCCTAACGCTGATGAAAAGTTTTTCATGAATGACGAGTTTGTTCTCTTTAAATCCGGTATTCCATCTCAGTGGTATCCTTCTCCATTCACTATTGACGGTGTTCGCTTCGTTAATTGTGAGCAGAGGATGATGTACATGAAAGGTAAGGTTTTCGGTGATGAGGAGGCAATGCGCGAAGTCATGTTAACTGAAGATCCGAAGCGTCATAAGGAGATTGGGCGTAGTGTGAAGAACTTCGATGTTGACACTTGGTCTGCGAAAGCATATCAGGTTGTTGTCGAGGCAAATTATGCTAAATATTCCCAGAATCCTGAGTTGAGGCAGTTTCTCATTGACTCTGGTAGCAGGAAGTTTGTTGAGTGTGCTCCTTATGATAAGATTTGGGGTAATGGTTTGAATATCACTCAGACACTGCAGACCCCTGAAGCTATGTGGGAAGGAACTAACTTGCTTGGAAAGGCAATTATGGATGTTCGCGAGATGATTCTTGCGGAGTAGTGTGGTTGTTTAAAAATGCTGATATTTTTTGGCATTTTTTTTGTTTATTTATTTTTAGGTAATATGGAGGTTTTTATTCTTACCTTCAATAAGGACAGAATTCCTCTTATTGTAGATGAATCTGATGTTATATATGATTTATTAATCAAAGTTAGTGATATCATTACAATTGATGTTGAAAAAAGTATGTTTATTTATAATGGAAAAAAACTAAATAATTTAGATAGAGTAGGTAAATATGGTATTAAAAATAATGATTCGATATTTCTTGTGACAAAATAAAAAATGATTTAAAATTTTAAAATAATAAATAAGTATAATATATTTATTTCTTTTGGAAAATGTCACTTCAAACTCTTATTCAGGATACTTATGAACGTTCACTTAAAGTAAATTCAAGTGAATTTATTGATTATCCTGCAATCTTATTATCAATTCTCAAAGAGAAGCATTATTGGCCAGCAATTAAAATTAAGAAATTTAAAAGCAATCCTTATTTATGTCTTCTTCATAATTCATACAAAAGAGATGATATTAAAGATTTTAAGGAGTTATATGATGAATGTCGTAGTGTTGTATTAGATTTTTCGAGAAGTATTGGAAATAATGTTGTAATTAGTTATGCTAATTCAATTCCTGTTCGATTATCAATTGAAAATTATGTAAAAAACCATTTTGATGCAACAGATTTATGTTATGGTGCTCTTGATGGAACTCTTATCACTGTCTATTTTCATGATAATAATTGGTATTTCGGTTCCAGTTGTTGTCCTGATATCAATAGTTCAAAATTTTCAAATCCTAATAAGTCACATGGATTTATGTTTGATGAAACCTTATTTGAAATTTATAAAAATAAGGTAGATATTAACGATCCAAATATTTCATCTGTTCTCAGAAATCTCTTTACTGCGAATCTGAGTCGTTTGAATTCATATGAATTTGTTTTAATTCACCATGAAAATAAACACATAGTTGATTATACAACTATTCTAGGTGAAGGTTATAAATATCTATTTCATATTAATACTAAAAATCGTATCACATTAGATGAGGAAGATATTCGAACTAAACCACTTGAACCACTTGGAATTAAATATCCACATTATTTCAGTGATTTAAATCAAGCAATTGAATATGCCTCAACAACTGAAAATTCATTAATTGTTAAGAAAACAAATAAGAAAATTTATAAGATTTCTAATGATATTATTCTTCACAAAGAAGAAGTTCATTCAAATAATTATAATCAATGGTATAATTTCATTTATGTGTATATGCTTCAAAAACCAAACTATACAATCAATAATTATATGCAAGAGTTTTACCCAGAATTGTCAAATGTAGTTCCAGCGGAAATTGTAGTTAATCAAGTGTTTGCAGTAATGACAGATATTATTTATAATTTATATGTAGCAACCACTAATTATTATCCTAAATATAAAAGATTCAAAACTGATCTTGATATTGATAGAACTCTCAATCCAGTAATTAGATTTCATCTTGCACAATTAAGACATCAACAAACAACATTACATTCAAAAGCGATTATAACACAAAAAGAAGTATTAAATTATCTATGTCATTCAAATAATATTAAGAATATTAAAAAGTTGATTTATTATTTCGCAATTATTAATAATCATGATATGCCCAAAGACACATTAGAATTATTTAAACAACTATTAACTAATCTATCTTCTTAAAAATTACCCATCGGTTTAAGAAACTGAATTTTTTATGAATATCTTGTTTATCTAATTCAATGATTGCTTTATCTAAATCATTTTGTTTTTCTTCATTAGGATTAATCTTATCCTTAAGTTTTTGAAAAGTTTCTGAATATAATTCAGTGTCTTCCATTTCTAATCCAAATTCCTTTGCTTTTTTAATTAAGAAATCAAAGTTCACTAAATATTCAGGAATTAATCTTTGAGTATTTTCAATAAACACATCTATTTTTCTATTATAAAACTCTTCATCAGAATATCTTTTTATAATTGCCCATACTAATACATTTGCATCATCTAATTTTCTTCGACCTTCAACAACACCTGTTTTACTTCCTTTCAATGCCCTTTCGACACTTCCACCATCCATAAAAGTTGTGACAAATTTACCTCCAATTTTTAAATTAGAAGCAACATTATGTAAAAATCCATTTAATTTTTCTTCATTTTCAAAGAAATAATGAATAGCGTACATACATGTAACAACATCAAATTTGAGTGCACCTTTACCTACTATATATTTATAATGAGATTTACTTGTTTTCACATTAGAATTCATAACAATTTTCATTAATTCCTTACTTTCATCATCTACACCAGATGCACCTGATTTAATATCTAATCCACAGTCACCTGCCGCAAGAACTATATTTGGAAAAAATACCTTATCATCTTTTTTTTCCTTATTAAAACGATTAAATTCTTTTAATACACGTGCATAAGCACCATCATTTGCTTTATAAATATTATCTTTAGCGTAATCAATACCAAATATGAAATTATATCTACCTTTTAACCATCTTGACAAATCTCCTGCTTGACCACATGCAAGTTCTAATAAACTATTTCTTTTTTCGGGCATTAAATATAACTTTTCTTTAATTCCAATATTATGAAAAGTAGTCATATTATAAGATAATAATGATCTTCTAGGAATACCTCTACTATAATAAATATCATCTGCTTCCAATGATTTACCTTGAATTTCACTAGAAATATCTCTTTCAAGTAATCTAGCAGAACCCATAATTAATTCTCTAGATATTGGATTATGAATTGAACGCCATACATTAATAGCGACTGGTAATGAGTTTGCAGTTTTACTAAAACTACCTCCTTTATAAATTCTGGTTTTATCTTCACGTATTCTCATTGGAATCCAACATTTATTATCTAAATCATATCTAAATTCAATAATTGTATCATTTTCAATTTTATCATTATCTTCTGTTCTGATATCACCTTTAGTGTCAATTTGAATAAAAGCAAATTCGACATCAGGTGTATAATAAATAATAGGTTTAAATAATACTGGAATAAAATCCTCCTTATTTTTAATTTTTTCCTTCATTTCAATAAATTGTTGTTTACTGTAATTTTTATCATATCTGAGTTTCAATCCTTCTTCAATTGTAATATCTTTTGAACTAATAGGATTAAAACCAACATATAAACCAACCTTCTTATATTTGATACCATCTTTTTTAATTTCTCCCATAAATTTAATTAAGAAATCGATTGTGTTTTGTTCAGGTGGTTTCCATTTAAAAAGACGTTCCCAACTCATATTTTGAGTAATTGGAACTGGCACTGATGGATAAAATGAATAAACTGCAAGTTTAGCAGGTGTAAAAATTAAACCATCTATTTCATAAGGATATTTCTTAGGATTAGTTAAAATTGTTTTACAATCAGATAAAATATTTGAACTATTATGATGAACTTTAACAATGAATTCAAATTCACTTTTGGATACATCTAAATATTTGCTAACTTTTTGTAATTCAGTATATCTACCTCCAATTAATGGTAAAGATGTCAATGAATTATTATTCATATAATAAATATCAAATGCAGCATAAATATTCTTCTTTGTTGCATCAATTCTTTTATTACATTGAATATATTCACCATCAATAAGTGAATTAAATAATTCTTTTTTTGCTATAATACCAGTATCTTCAACTTTAAAAGAACTATTTATTAAATAAACTTTCCCTAAATTATTGATATATAATAGAATTCTTTCACCATCTGCTTTTTCAGTCACTACATATCCTCTTAAAATACTAACAGCACCATATTCATCAGGATTAATAAGATTAACTCTTTCTAATGTCATAGGTTTTGGTGTTAATAAAGGGATATCTTTATAAAATTTAGGTATTTGCATATCTTTTCTAACCAATGATGAATATTCATCTAAAATTTCTTTTTGTTGTTTTTTTGTAAGAATAATATTACTTAAAAATAATGCTTTAATTACTGTGATAATTGATTCTAATATTTGCTTGTTATCTTTTAAATTTTTAATTTCATTAATAGATAATGAAAATTCATATTGCTGAGAACCCATCAAAATCTTTGATTTTTTCAATGATTCAGATGGTTTATCATTAGTTTTAACAATAGATACTGATGCAATTATACCATTACCAAGATCATAATTAAATTTCTTTAAAAATTTAAACTTTTTCTCTAATAATTCCCAATTAGGAATTTCTTCAATTTCTTTAGAATTATAAACTTCTGCTTCTAAATCCACATCAAATAAATTTTCTATTTTTTCATTTTTGACTATTACTTTAGTTTCCCATTTATGATTAGTTCCTTTATGATTATTAGTAGATAAATAATTCATAATTCCCCCAATTTTATAAATAGTTAATTGATTGGAATTGTTAGTAACTTCTAAAATTTCATCATCAATAGTTTCTTTATAATTATTACTTCTTAAGAATGATGTGAAATTATTAAATTCACTTTCAGACCAATTAGTATTATTATGAACTTTCAAAATAACCTTATTTAGAACACCAATTTCTTTTTTTATCATTTCAATTGTTTTAAATAAAGGTTCATCCTTTGATAATTCCATAATTTTTAATATTTCCCTACTTATTACAAATAATAAATAATTATATCATTTTTTAAAATTAAAAAAAATGATATAATTATTTAATAAATAGATATTAATTATAGGGGAATGGCAGAATTATTTATTCCAATTAAGTTTAAAACTAATGTTATTTTAAAACCTAATGAAATAAATGAAGATTTTAATACAATTATTTTGGATAAATTAAAGAAAATATATGAAAATGTTTGTTCTAAATATGGTTATATTAAAAAAAACTCAATCAAAATTCTTAAACGTTCAATTGGAATAATTAAAACACAACATTTTAATGGTAATACCTGTTTTGATGTTGTTTGTATTGCTGAAATATGTAATCCTATTCAAGGTTCAATTATCAAATGTAAAGTAAAAGCAAAAAATTCACTTGGTTTATTAGCAGAAGGGTATTATGACAAAGTTCCTATTTTAGAAATTATAATTCCAAAAATTTCTGCTGGAATACAATCTGAAGTTGATTTAGATAAAATTTCAATTGGTCAAGAAATTAAGATTGAAGTTTGTGGCAAAAAATATCAATTATTTGATAAACATATTTCTATTATTGGTAAAGTTATTAAAGATAAAGCAGAATTTATAAAAACTGCCATAATTGAAGATAATGATGATGATACTATTATTAAAGATGATGTTATAATTGAAGATGATATTGAGATATATGATGAAGAAGAAGCAATTGAAGAAGAAGATGAAGAAGAACCAAAAAAAACGGTTCACGGAGATACAGAATCAGAGGAAGAGGAAGAAGAAGAAGAAGATGATGATTTCATAGTAGAAGAGGATGTTTTAGATGATGATTTAGATGATTTTGAGGATCTCACAGAAGATGACTAATATCAATCATTCTAAAACCGTTAGTAATGAGTTTATCTTCAATATAATTTTCATTGTCATATGTATGTAAAATAAACTCTTTAAGGGCAAGTATATCATTTATGCCAATTTTATTTTTTTTCATTTTCATGATCATTTCATCAAATTTACTATCAATTTGAATGTGAAAATTAGTCATGAAAATATATATATATTAATTTCAATTTCACAATTATATGAAATCATTTTTTTAAAAAAATGATATTTAAAAATTGAATATTAATATTTAAATATCATAAACAAAATGAAACGTGTTAACAATAATTATCAATGTATAAATGTTACAACTGAAACTTATACAGGTAAGGAACAATCACCTAAAGGGGTTGGATTCAGTGCAATTGGATTTGATATTGGTTTTGAAAAGGAAGGTGTAGATAAACAATTATGGGTTGTTCAAATGAAAAATAATAAAAAAGTTTGGTTTCGTAAAAGTGGGATGCCCAAAGTAACACATGAAGAACCTTTAATTACAATTAATGAAGTAAATAATGATAGTTCATCAGATAAACAAAATATTGATAATGAATTATCAGAAAAAGATTCTGAAAATCTTAATATTTCTATCACTGCAATTACTTCTATGACACCTATTATTGCACCTAAATCAAATACTAAAATTAGTACTAAAGCAACTAGTAAGGTTGCTATTAAAGAAACAGCAAAAAACAATAGTGAAACTAAAGAAGATTCAAAGAAAACAGACTTCAATATATTTTATAAATACTACAGTAATAAATTGAAAGATGAAAATAAGGAAAAGGGATTAAATAAAAAACCAAAAGAAATTCAAGAAGAAACTTATAGTGAATGGAATAGAATTAAGAAAAATAAGGAGGAATTATCTGAATTATTATTATTAATTAATAATAAAACATAAATATATAGAAATGAGTATTTATGAAAATTATACTTTATCTATTAATAATGATAAATTAAATTATTCATATTCTCCTAATAATCAAAAAATTTTTGAATTTTCTTCAAATTCAAACACATCTTTTGTTAAATTAAATTCTGTTGAATTTAATTTTTTGGATTCAAATTTTGGTTTTAAAACCAGTAATAATGCAATAATTTATAATTCACCAAGTAATTTATTTACAGGAAATGTTTATATTAATGGTTCAATAAATGCAAAGGAGTTTCCAGCAAAAATTCTATTTTTAGATAGTAACAATAAAATTCCTATTTCATATTTACCTGATATAACCACTGGTTATGTTTATAATCTTGATACAATAACATTGGGAACTACTAATCCACAAGCAAAACTTCATATTGCAAATGGAGATGCATATATGGAAAATGGTCGATTAGGTATTAATATAAAACCTGCATATCATTTTCATTTGGAAAAAAATGATGCACAAACAAGTTTCCCTGCTTTTGTTATAACTAGTAATAATAAAAATTTTTTTGATATATATTCAGAAAAAAGAACTGTTGTAATTAATAATAGCAATAATGATATGATAATAGATCCAGATATAAAATTGAATATAAATGGACGAACAAAAACAGACTCCTTAATTATATCTGATAATTCTTTTATTTCATCAAAAGAAAAAACAATTATAAATAATGTTTTATGTGTTTCAAATATAACATCGATTGATTCAACAAATAAAATACTTATTGACAGTAATATAGATATTATTTTTAATAACAATTCATTAAAATCATCATTGGATAATTTGATAGATGTAAGACAAAAAATACAATTTTCAAATAATATAATAACACCAACTACTTCAAATAGTAATCAATTAATTTTAACAAATAATAGAAATCAATTAATTATAGATAATAGTAATAATGTTATAATAAACAATTTAATAACATCTAATATTAAACTTTTAAATTATGATTCATTAACATCAAATCCTTTTAGTGAAAGTGTTATTGATATTAAAGGAAAAATAAGATTATTTAATGATTCACCTTTTATAATCACAAAACTTTTTATGAATGATATAAATTTATATATATTAACTCTTTCTAATTTAATCACTTATAATTTAACTACTAAAACATTTTCAAATCAAAATTTAAATTTAAATAATGCAATAATTAAAACAAAAGGTGTCAACTTTGCTTATTATTTAAATTCAAATATTTATTTTAATAATAATTTAATTATAAGTTCTTTAAATACAATTGTTGATTTTGCAATAAGTGATACAAACACTTTAATTTATGTCGTAAATAGTGATAAAAATTTAGTTGTATATCAATTACTAAATAATTCATATATAGCGACTGATCCAAGAATATTACCTTCAAATCAGAAAATAGTTAAAATAGAAGCATATACTAATTCATTTACATTAAATAAATCGGTTATTTTAACAGATCAAAATAATCTTTATGTTTTTACTGGTGCTAGTTTTTTATTAGTGACTGGTATCACAGGAACTATTCTTGATTTTTCATGTGGTGATGCTCACACAATTGTTTTAACATCAACAGGTGTATTTTCATTTGGTTCAAATGATCCAAATAATTCCAAATTTTATCGTGGTTATTCACTTATAGGTCTATCATTAACAACAACCCAAGCATTAATGATACAAAATTTAAATAATATCAAAATAACTAAATGTAGAGCATATAAAAATAGTTCAATTGTTATTGATAATGATGGTTTTGCATATATATTCGGTTTCATTAATCGTCTTTTTCAATCTATAATGATTTTTAAAGTAAATGGATTAAATAATTTGGCAGATTGTGTTTGTAATAATAATGATGTATATTTATTATCATATTTCAATGATTTATTTGTTATAAATGAATTAAATAATAATAACAGTAAAATATTTGTATTACCTGATTATTTTTATGGAACTGCTATTAAATCACGAGGTAGTATTGTTATAGGTGGTAATAATTTTTATAGTAATCAAAATAATCAACAATTATATCTTCCTAGAAATAGTTTATTAGTTGAAAACTTTGTAGGTATAGGTTCTAATATAACAGGTAATTCTAAATATTCATTAATTGTTTCTGGTAATATAAATATTCAAAATGGAAATATTTTTTCAAATGGAGAACCTTTTTCATTTGGAAATAATTCAATTAATACACAAATAACAGGAATAAGTGAACTTTGGAATAAAATAGGAAATGATATTAATTATACTGGTGGTAATGTTGGTATTGGTACAAGATTTCCCAAAGAATTATTACATATAAATGGAAATACAATTATTAATAAAAATTTAACAATAAAAGGAAATTTAATTACTAATGATTATAAACCTTTTGCAATTAATAAAGAAAAAGATATATATTATAATGGCAAAATCGGCATAAATATAGATTTACCAACATCTATTTTAGATTTATATGATAGTGATTTTAAAATAACTAATATATTATCTACATCTGGAAGTATAACATTAAATAATGAAGTTAATATAGATTTAATAAATAATAGCACAAATACACCTTATATAAATCCAATAATTATGAATTCTAATGGAAATGTAATTATAAATTCTTATTATAATAATGATCCAAGTTATAATTATAATACAATAGAAATTTATAAATATATATCAAATACTAATCAATGGAATACTTATAAAATAACTGATATTCCCACAATTAATAATTTCTTTGGTCAATCATTTGCAATTTCTGAATCCGGTTCAACTATTTTTATAGGTGCTTATAATCAAAAATTATCTTCACAATCAACTGTAGTTACAGGTGGTATTTATCAATATTCATTTAATAACAATAATCAACTTATTCAACAACAATTAATAACTTTTAGAGTTCCCTTTTCATTATCTGGAAATTATTATCATATTGGTAGAAATATAAGTTGTTCAGGTGATGGTAATATTATAATATCAACAATAAATAATTTTAATGAATTGTTATTTGTGAACAATAAATCTAATGGAGAAGTTAAAATTTTAAATTTCAATGATTTTGATTTTTATCACAATTCATTTATTTATACCATAAATCAAAATCAGTTTAATCCCAAAATTGTATATATAGATACTACAAGAACGGGTAATATAATTGTTGCAAACTTTATATATGATCCAGTTAAATCAGAAATACCAATAACTGATTTTGGATTTTTTAATTTTTATATTATTAGAAATTATGAAATATATCTTCTTAAATTTCCAATTGAATATCAAAATTCTTATGTTACATCAGTAAATATAAATGCTTCTGGTAATCGAATTTTAATAACAACACAATTAGGAATACATTTTATTTATGATAATAATTTTACAAATATCGATTACGAAATAACTCGAATTTTAAATGTCAATAATGATGTACGTTATTTTAATATTCAACCAACCTATATTATAAATCTAAAAGATAATGATGTTGATTTTGATTCAACAACTAAAACTTATAGAGGTAAATTATCAAAATCTGGAAATAATATTTATTTATCAAATTATAGAAGAATTATTAATTATAAATTAGATAATGTCACAAATCAATGGATTTTCAATGAAGTAATATCGAATATAAATACACAAACAAATATAAACAATTATTATTTTGATATTGATTATAAAGGTCATAATTTATCAATAAGTTATATTTATAAACTTATTGATACAAGTATCAGTGACAGAATTAAATTAAAAAATAATTTTGTTAATGTTTATCGTGAACAAACATCTTTATATATTTATAATTCAAATTTAAATATTAATACAGACACATATATAAATTCTAATTTATTTGTAAATAAAATTTATGGTGATGGATTCAATATTTCAAATATTCAAATTAATAATTTGATAGGTCAAAATGGTAAGAATCAAGTATTATTTATAAATAATACTGATAATATAGAAAATTCTTCAAATTTTAAATGGGATAATTTGAAGAATAATTTAATAATTAATGGAACAATAACGTTGACATCAAATTTAGAAATAAGTCAAGGAGATATTAATGCATTATCAAATATAAATATACATTCAAATTTATTTGTAAATTCAAATATTTATGTAAATTCAAATATTTATGTAAATTCAAATTTATTTGTTCAGTCTTTTATTGAGGTACAATCTAATATCTATGGAAACAATGAATTGTATATTAATAAAAGTATTTCTGCAAATGATAATATAAGTTCTCTTTATGGTTATATTAGTTCAGGTTCAGATATTTATGCAGAAAATGATATAATAACTATTAATGGATCAATTATATCTGCTTCAAATATAACATCTATATTGGGATCAATAATATCAAGTAATGATATTTATGTAAATTCAAACATTATAACTTCAAATGGATCTATTATATCTGGATTAGATATTTATTCACAAAGAGATATTATTACAAGTAATGGTATAATTAAATCAGGCAATGATATAATTGCTATTTCAAATATAATAGGATATTCTAATTTAATAATTTCTTCAAACATTTCAATATTAGAAGGTGGTTTAATAAGTAAATCTAATATACAAACATTAAATGGTGACTTAATTTCAGATTTAAATATAATAGGCAAATCCAATTTAATAATAACATCAAACATAATAACAACAACAGGAATAATAAGATGTGCATCAAATATTTATGGTTTAGATTTTTACGGAAGTGGATCAAATTTAAGTAATATATTAATGAGTAATGTTATTGGATATGGTTTAGTTCAATTTGGAGGAACTGGTAGAAGTAATTTAAATTCAAAAGGTGTTTTAATAGGAAATGGAACAAATTCATTAATAGTTACGAGTAATTTATTATGGGAAGATTCAAAACAACAATTAATTTTTTTGAATTCAACATTGATTATAAGTAATATTGCACCAATAATTAAAATTCCATTTATTAATAATAGTCATTTTTCAGAAACAGTAACTGTTACCAATGGAGGAACAGGAACAAATTCATTTGTAAATAATAGTATTCCTTATTATTCAATTACAACAAATACAATAACATCATCTTCAAAATTATTATGGTTAAATGATTCAAATAGTTTATATGTTAATGGTAATATTTATGGTAATGGTAGTAATATAAGTAATCTAAATCCTTTAAATATCATAGAAACAGTTCCAGTAATTAAAGGTGGAACGGGATTGTCAAATATAGATACAGGCAATTTATTGATAGGAAATGGTTTAAGTAATATAATATTAACTAGTAATTTAAATTGGAATAATGAAACAAATACATTAAATGTAAGTAATTTAAATATAATAAATAATTTATTTATAAATGGTTCAAATACATCAAATATTGATGCAAATAAAATAATAAATGTTATTTCGCTAAAAAATGGAGGTTTAGGTATATCAAATATAAGTCCAAATGAATTTATATTTGGATTTAATGAAAATAGAGTTTCAAGCACATCAAATGTTTTATGGAATGAAAATTTAAAAACAATTGTAATAAATACAAATCTATTTTCATCAAATATTAATTGTTCAAATTATGTTGGAAATGGTTTTAATATAAGTAATTTAGATATTGCAAAAATTGGCGGAGTTATGCCCATTTCAAAAGGAGGTTTAGGATTTTCATCTATAACAAAAAATAGTTTTATATATGCAAGTGATAATAATAAATTAAGTGAAACTAGTAATATAAAATGGTTAAATGAGTCAAAAAGTTTTCAAGTAAATGGTGATATTGATATAGGTATAAATAATTATTATGGCAATGGTTTTAATATTAGAAATATTAATGCAAATAATATAATAGGTGTTTTAGGTATTAATAGAGGTGGAACAGGAATAACATCAATTCCATCGGGAAGAATTATTTTTAGTGAAACAAATAATTTAAATAGTAGTGCTAATTTACAATGGAATAATATAACAAATCAATTAGATATAAATGGTTTATTGAAAACTAATTCATTTCAAGTAGGAACAACAGTCATAACTAATGAAAATAAAATTGGTGTTGGCAAAATACCTGTTGCAAATTTGGATGTTTTAGGATTAATAAATACAGATGATATAAGTATAGGAACAAGTGTTGTTACAACTGGAGCAAATGTTCTTAAAACATTTGAATCTAAAATAGGTATTAATAATAATAATCCTGAGGCACCATTACATGTCAAAGGTAAAATAATATGTGATTTATTACAAGTAGGAAATACATTCATAACCCCTTCAGGAACTATTGAAAATAGTATAGGAAATATATCAACAGTTACAAGTGGTGTATTAGATACAAATTACGGTGGAACAGGACTAAAAAATTTGAGTAATAATCAATTGTTTGTGGGTGCAGGAAATGGAAATCCATTTTATCAAACATCAAATTTAACATGGGATATAATAAATAATAGATTGGGAATTGGTATAAGTACACCTATAAAACCTTTAGATGTTAAAGGAGACATAAACTTTTCGGGAAAGTTGTTAAGTAATAATGATGTAATACCGTCTATTGTTAGTTTTAATTATAGTGATGATACAAGAAATATAATATATACAAAACAACAATTATTTGTTGGTTATAGTAATAATGACAATTATGGATTAAAAGTAAATGGAAATGTATTTGTTTCAGGATATATAACTGGATTATCGGATATTCGTTATAAAACAAATATAACTGATATATCAAATCCTTTGGATAAATTAGAAAAACTAAAAGGTGTTTACTATAACTTACTAAATGATGAAAAAAGATCAATTGGATTAATTGCCCAAGAAGTTGAAAGAATTATTCCTGAAGTTGTATATACAAATACTGATGATACTAAATCAATTGCATATGGTAATATGATTGCATTACTTATAGAATCTATTAAAGAAATAAATTTAAGAATAAAAAAACTTGAAGAAAAACTTTAATTTATATATAATAGAATAGAGAAAAAATAAATGTCATCAGATGATTCAGACAGATATAATATTTTAGTTATGCGTTCACAACTAAAAAAATCAATCCCTGAAGACACATATGAAACGATTAATAATGAAAGATTAATACCATTAGATGAATTGCGAGCATTTTATACAGATTCATTATTTTATTTACATTTTTTCAACACATTATATCTTGAAGTTTATTTGTTGGATATGACATTAGGATATGATGTTGAAGTATTAAATAGAGTTCTTAATAACATGCGAATAGTAATAAATACTGTAGCTACTGTTACACCTAGAAGTGAAATGAGAATGGGTGTTTTAGAACAAGGCAATCCAACTGCTTCACCTGTTATATTACCCACATTTACTTTTTATACAAAAATGTTTGAAAAATATTATCACAATATTGATGCATATGCATATTATAATACAAGAGTAGCAGAAATAACAAGAGATATTACTGTACAAATAGCATATCCATTTTCAATATCATTACCAAAAAATGATATAAATGCACAATCTGGAACAGAAGCAAAAGCAACAATAAGAATTAAATTATCTAATGGTAATTTTGTTGCATATAGTGGCGATTTTAATACACCATCTGCTATTTATTTTGAAATAAATGAAGGAGGTGATAAATATTTTAGTTCATCTAGTGCTGGCGGTGATTATACATTTTACAACAGTGAAATGAATCCTCCTTTAGTTGATTTAACTCGTGGATCCGGAATTTTTAAAAATGCATTTTTAGATTCGATTGGTGATTTACGATTCACAGTAAATAAAGGCAGAATTACAAAAATAGAACCTATGACAACATTGAGAGGTACAACTCCTCAAATTAATTTAAAACCTAATGTTGGTAATGATATTGATATATATAAACCACAAATAAAAGATATTTTATTGTTACCTTCTAGTTTTACATATGATACTACTAATATAATAGATACAACAGTTGCATCTAGTAATAGTAGTGGTGTAATAACATATTCAGTTTTAACAGGTGAAACTGTATATAATTTAAATGAATTTATATCAAAAGGTGTGAATTTATATCAAATGACAAATGGACCCGTTAGAAAAAAACGATTTAGAAATACAATGTGGGAAATATTGTCAACTAAAACTCAAAATATGTATGGTTATTTAGTATATCAAAAAATTTATTATAATTGCATTGTTTGCAACACAAGTATACAAATATTAATGAGAGAATTATATATAAATAATCCAAATTTAAAATTAGAAGTAGAAGGTCAAAGTCCTACTATAACAACCATAACAACTAATTTGACTCAATATGTCGGTAGAATGTCAGGAAATTTACAAGCATTACGAGGTATAACAAGTGTTGCAGCAAAAGACTTTGTAAATGATAAAGATTTTTATATTGATAGAATCACATTATTAAATGATGTAAAAACTAATTTTAATGAAACTTTAGAAATTTTAAATAGTGTAACTTTTGATTATAATCAATATTTAAGTTATTATTCTAAAATTAAAGGTTATACAAGTGCAATAATTGTATTTTTAGTAATTTTAATAATTTCTTCAATAGTAGTTACTGTTTTACCAAGTTTTGATTATAATGCTAAAAATTCATATTATCTATTCATATTGGTATTATTGGTAATAACAACAGTTTTGTATTATTATAATTTTAGACATATTGGATTATATGAAAAATTTGCCACAGCAGATGGAGAAACATCTTCATTATTATCAAATACTGGTTCTCCTTTTGGTTATAGTCCAAATACATTTATGAGAATAGATCCAAAATTATTTGAAGAAACAACTGGAAAAGGAAAAAACACAACAAATTTAAATACTGTTACTCGTTTGGATGAAAATGCAAGAATCATGAGAAATAATAATTATCACAGAGAATTTAGTAATGGTTTCTTTGGTACTGAATTGTTTAATTATAATGGTGCTTATTTAGTATTGAGTACTGAAGTCAGTACATCAATACATGTGACTAATAATAAATCCTTTTCAAAAGGAACAAATGATTATTTATATAAACTTTATGTTGAAAAATCACGATTAAATGAAATGAATAAATTACGAAAAACAAAATATGGTAGTGTAATTGAAGCAATTAAAAAACAAATAACATTTATGTATAATTTAATATTAATAATATGTTTTGTATCAATGATTTTAGTAACTTGTTTATTATTATATAATCTTGGATCAATAAGCATAGAATTTATAATTATATTTGCAGTAATTTCATTATTATTAGTAATGTTCGTATTCATATTTGCACTAATACAACCCACTAGAATGAAAGCAAACAAAAATTATTGGTCTAATACAAATCCATCTGAAGTTACACTTGGTCAATTATAGAGATATTTAATTCCAAATGCTAAATTGCATGCCAACAATGTAAAACAACCATATTTAATAAACTTGTTGATATAATCATAATTTTTTTGATTAGAATTTTCATCATTATTTTTATTTTCAATTTGATCTTCACAATAATAATCAAATTTGATTTTAGCAAATCCTTCTAACAGATCACGCTTAGATAAATTAGTAATTTCTGATAAATATTCAATTGGTGGATCAGAATAAACGAAATTTAACTCACATTCCCTTAATTCTTCAATATCGTTAATTACATTTCTAATTAACTTATATTTAATGGCACCGATGGTTCTCTTATGCATTTCTGCAATAAGATGAATAGGAGTTTTATTTTTTACCTCATTAAGCAAATGCTTATTTTCAGTATCAGACCATTGTTTACGATGATTTACGGGCAAGTTAAGATTGTTCATGTTTATTTTTATTTTTAAAACAAAAATCATTTTTTATTTTTTAATAATGCAATTATATTTGAAAAATAATGCATGTAATCCAATGTAATCTGCTATTATATGAACTATAAAACCTATGATAAATGCAAGTATATAATTATTACTGATAATTTTTGTAAATAATAATGCTAAATATGCAAATAATAATCCTTCCATTATAGATTCTAAATATATATTATGAGGTTGTGATACATAATAATCATTATTGTGATAATTATTGTGATAATTATTGTGATAATTATTACAATAAAAAGTTTGAATACCTAATAAATAACCTAAATAATGCTTAAAAAAACCTGCTAAAAAAAATGCAATAATAAAATTGTCAAGAATCAAACTGAAAAATAAGTATAAGATAAGAAAAAAACAACCAATGATAAATGCCTCAATTATAATCATAGTATTAACTATAAATAAAAAAGAACAAAAAGTTATATAAACTAATTGCTCTTTTTATTACCAACATCTACTTCTTGCCACCAACAAACGCCTTGAGACGCTCAATTTCATCATCCTCAAGGGAATACTTCTCATTGAGTTCGTCAATAAAGGCGAGTGCCTCACTGCGCTTGTTTTGCCTATACCACACCTTCTGGATCAAAACACGACCCTCGAAATTGCAGAAATGCTGAAACCCACAATCCTTCTTCCCGCAAAGATGACCATAGAAGCAGACGCGACGTCTGATACCTTCCGGGTCAGTCTCATTGTGAGAGGACTTGTCATAAACAGAGTCAATAACAACCTTGAATGCCTTGCGATCATCAGCACTAGTAATATAATGACGGAATGAACAATCATCACGGTTACAGATACAGTTGAACTTGCAAACTTTGCTGTCAGTATTTGCCATTGCTTAGTTGGGCAATTTTAAAATTAAATAGATAAATCATTTTTATTGAAATAAAGGATTAATTTTAATACAAATTTAATTTTATTGCTTCTTTAATATTAGAAGAATTATGGAAGTTTCTGAGTTTGTATTATTATTCGTTCTATTCATGATAATTTTAGTATTATGCTATTTCATTATTTATGTACAATTAAATTCAAAAAAACAAAATAAAGCTAAATCATCTGGTGGAAGTTGTAATATAAAAACGTGTGGTGCTCTTGATCCAGTAAGTAATCCTGCATATAATATGCAACAAATAGTAAAACAATCTATATTATTAGAAGAACATATTACAAATAAAAATAAAAGATGTAGAGATTGTATTACTAAACACTTTTTACATATAATAGGATTGGCAGAAGAAGCACAAATGTTAGCAACAGATAAAGGAGATAAATATCCATTAATGAATGAAAATGTAGAATTATACAATCAATTGTTTAAAGATTGGATTAAAAATAAAGATAGTGAACAAATGAATTTAATAGTTGCAGATAAATTAAGAATCAATAGAAAAAAACTAATAGCAATTTATTTCTTTAATGATAATTATGATTTAAATAATTTTTCAACATCATCAAGTGGATAATTAACTTTTTTTATAAATGGATTTGAAGCATTATCATCTTTTATTACTTCAATTATTTTAAAATATGCTGGTTTTATAATACTATCATAATAATCTTGATGAATTTGAGAATCAAAATCAATATTAGGAATTACAAATGGCATAGTTGAGACAATAGTATTGACTGATTGAAAAATTAAGACATCTGCCAATTTAAGAAAATTACAATTTTGAAAATTAAATTTATTTGTGTTTGAATCCAAATATTTATCTAATAATTTTTTTGCACCATTTCTACTTATTAAATAAAATGCTGCTGAAGGAGTAATAGGACTATATCTAATAAATAAATGACCATTTTTATAAAAATTATAATAAAAATGATTAGTATGCCCTTCTGTTATAACCATCATTTGTATTATATCTATTTCATCAGGAATAACACTAATCATTTTATTAAAATCAATTTCAAAAGGAAACCCAATGTCATCTTCGCAAACAATAAAATAAGGTGCATTTGATTTATATCCTTCTTGTATTGCTTTCATATGTGAACATAAAACTGCAAATTCAATTGGACAATTTTTACAACCATTTTGAATACATTCAGGATAACCACAATTATATGGAGGATTATCAATTAATATAGAACTTAAATCATCTGGTGTATAAGCGCTTATTCTATGATTATTTACAACACCTATTTTTTCAAATTGATTTTCCATAAATATTCGTCTATCTTTTGCTTTATCAAGATTAATCCAATAATAATTTAAATCATTCATTATTTTTGTTATTATTTATTAACCAATTCTTTATAATGATTAAAAAAACTGTTTGCATCATATGAACCAATTACAAAAGGATGATTGCAACTATTATTATTGTTGTTAATATTATCATTAATATTATTTATTATTGTTTCAATAGCATTTTTATGAAAATAATAATGATAAGGATGAATTTCTGAAATAAAAAATAAGGTTGGAAAACATAATGGAAATGTTGATGTATATGTATTTACATACATATATAAAATAAAATCTGCTTGTTTTATTGAATTTATATTAGTAAAATCAAATTTTAAAGATGATTTGTTAGTAAATATATCCAATATTTTTTCAGCGCCTTTTCGTGAAATCAAATACATACCAGTTGAAAACAATCTTTTTTCATGATCAAATTTAATAAATATATCACCATTTTTTTTTAAACAATCATTATAAATATATTGATTACCTTCTTGATCTAATACCATCATTTGAAAAATATCAAAATCATCAGGTAATGTTTCTATTATTTTGTCATAATCTATTTTAAAAGGAAAAAATATATCATCTTCGCAAACAACAAAATAATCATCACCTGATTTATAACCTTCTTTTATTGCATTTAAATGCGAAGTTGTACATGAATATTCCAAAGGACATTCTTTGTGATCATTATAATCACAAATACTATTACCGCAATAATAAGGTGGTTTATCTTCAATATACTCACTAAGAGTTTCTGGTGTAATTGCACTAACTCTTTGATTAGGTATATTATTCATTTTAAATTGTTCTTCCATAAAAAAACTTCTTTGAGTTGATTTATCAATATTAATCCAAAAATATTTAATATTCATAAATAAAAATAACTATAAATGTTTAAGTATTTGTTTAATAAAACATACTGCATGATCCGCAAGCACCACCTTTTACTTTAGGCGCTTTTGGTTTCTTGGCAGCGGGTTTCTTGGCAGCAGGTTTCTTGGCGGCAGGTTTCTTGGCAACTTTTTCTTTGGGTTCTTTAGCTACTTTGGTTTTTTTGGCAACTTTTTTCTCTTTAGCGGCAGTTTTTTTGGCAGCAGCTTTTTCCTTAGCGGCAGCTTTTTTGGCGGCAGCTTTTTCCTTGGCGAGTTCTTTCTTGGCGGCAGCTTTTTCTTTGTCAAGCGCTTTCTTGGCGGCAGCTTTTTCTTTCGCTTCAGGAGTTTTAGCTTTGCTGGAAGCTATTTTTTGTTGCATTTCTTCTTGCATTTGAGCAGGTAAGGGCATGCGAGTAACAAAAACTTTGTGTTTTATGGTTACTTGTTCAGTGCCGCGAGGAATTACAAGGGGTTCTTTGTAATTACGTAACATAGCAGAATATTGGAATAAATAAGTGCTTACAGATGAACCGCGAGTGGTTTTACGTAAGAAAAAGGTAATGGTATCACCACCATCTTCAAAAACATCTTCATCTTCATTTACTGATTTTTTTTTGCGAGCACCACCATCCATTGGCATTTGATCTTCTAAATCAAATTCATCTTCCATTTCAGGATCTTGACCTCCTCCATAATAGTAATAACCGCCTTTTGCTTTAGGCGCTTTAGGCGCTTTAGGCGCTTTAGCAGCGGGTTTTTTGGCAGCAGTTTTGCCTTTTTTCGCTTTAGCAGCAGTTTTGCCACTGGATCCTAATTTAGCAAAAAGGCGTCGGGCAGCTTTCATGGCAGCATTGGAAGGAGTTTTGGAGACATATCGTCCAGTAGTTTTTTTGGTATCTGGATTGTAAATACCATAAGAGTCATAACCTTCGCGTAAAGCGCCGCCGAACATATCCATATCTTGTTGAGATGGAATTTCAGTTTTACTACCAACAGGAGCACCTGGTTCAGGTTCTCCATTAAAATCGGCATAACCTCCATAATATCTTCCGCCATATTTAGTAAAAGGATTGAGTGGATTAACACTGTTCATTATTTTTTTAATTCTATATTAAGAAAATATTTATTTTTTTAATTCATAAAAATTTTTAACTTTTTTATTTTGTATAAAGGAATCTTTCGAAATATTAATTATACGAATATTATTAATATTTGTCGCTCTAGATAAAGCAGTATATAATTGTCCACTTATAAATATATCATCTCCTAAATCAATTTCTAAATAGTCAATAGACGCACCTTGAGATTTATGAATAGACATGGCATACGCGAGTTTAAGGGGTATAAACGAAATGCTTCGTTTTTTATCTTGACTTAAATCAGTATAATATTCAATTGTATGTAAATTGTCATAAATATCTTTAATTATTACATTATCTTTATTTAATTCAACAACAACACCACGGGTTCCATTAAATAATTTATCAATAATTGAAATATTTCTAATAACCATTATTTGTGCACCAATAGTCAAAATTACATCATAAGTATCTGTTTTTTCTGCTTTGTTTGAAAATGCCTTATATTCAACAGTAATATTACCGTTTTTTTTCAATAATTTTTGAAACTCTCTATTATTAATTTTATCAACATTAATATTAATAGGATATAATCGCGTTGGTTTAATATCCTTACTTTTAAACTTAGTATCTTTTAAATTTTTCAATATTTCAATTGTTTCATCACATGGTTGACCATTTCTAATTTCTTCTAAAATTAATTGTAATTTATTGTCATCTTTCTGTCTTATAAGTTCAGTTAATATAACAGTTGTTAAATTTATTTTTTCCCATGCTTCTGATAAAAAGCAATATTCACCCTTAATTGGAGGTAATTGATGAAAATCTCCTACTAAAATCATTTGAACACCACCAAAATAATTATCAGTATTTTTAACCATCATCAATAAATTATTTATCAAATTAAATAATTCATCATCCATCATAGAAATTTCATCAATAATTAATGTTTGCAAATTTTTTATTTTCATTAATGAACTTTTAAATTTACATAAATTATTATAAATATCTCTCAGGTTACGTGATATACCTAATGAAAGAAATGAATGAATTGTTTGACCATTAATTAATACTGCTGCACAACCAGTTAAAGCAGTTACACCATAATTAATGTTATTTGAACTTAAATAATCTATTATTGCTTTTAATGTATATGATTTACCTGTTCCTGCAGATCCTGTTAAAAATAAATTTTTACCAGATTTAACGACATTTAACGCTTCAAATTGCTTTTCATTCATGTTAATATATATAAATATGAATAAATTAAGAATCAATTTTTATTTTAAAAAATGATTTATTATTATTATACATATCTTATCAAATAAAAATGTCAATTGTTAACTTAACAACTACTAAACCGATCATATTAATTGATCAAAGTTATTATGTATTTCACAGATATTATGCAACTTATAGTTGGTATCATCGAAGATATGAAGATGAATTAAATAGTGAAACTATTACAGAAAATAGCGATTTTATAATTTCATTCTTTCGTCATTTTGAAAATGATATGAATAAGTTAATTAAGAAATATAAAACAATTAAATCGAATATAGTTTTCTGTTGTGATTGTTGTAGAACTGATATTTGGCGTAATGATATTTATAAAGATTATAAAATTAATAGAACAAAAAAACAAAATTTCAACGGAAATATTTTTAATTTATTTAAAAATTATGTATCAAACCATGAATATCATTCATGTGAATATGATAAACTTGAAGGAGATGATATAACATATCTAGTTCAACGAAAAATTAAAGATGATTTTAAAAATACTGAAATTATAATTGTTACAAATGATAATGATTATTTGCAAATGTATGATAAAAATACAACAATTATCAATATGCAATTTAAAGATATATCTTTGAGAATCAAGGGAAATCCAGTTATTGAATTAGAATTTAAAATTATATTTGGAGATAAAAGTGATAATATTCCAAAAATAGATGCTAGTATTAATAAAGATAAAGCATTTAAATTGGCGAATATGTGTGATAGTGATAAAAATAAATATTTATTTGATAATGGTTTAATTGATAAATACCAATTAAATAAACAATTAGTGGATCTTAGAGAAATACCAGAGAATTTAATTAATGAGTTTTATAATAAATATAATATAATTAAAAAATAAATGTCTGGATTAGATTTTTTAATTAATCTAGTAATACTGGTTTTTGTTTTCTGGGTATTATCAAATATATATATATTTATTATATTCATTTTTAATTCATTTGGTATCAAAGGTATTTTATTTGATTGGGAATTTTTTCCAAGTGATTATATAGGTTATGGTTTTAGAGTTTTAGTAACTTTAAGTAATATATTTTTATGTGTAATGTTATCATTTTTATGGTGGATTTTTGTATTATGGATGATTATTATAATATTTGTTCCATTTTTAATTATAATACCAATACCTTTTATTCCATTTTTTATTCCTATTCCATTAAAATTTTTAATGTTAGCATTTATACCTCCTTTTAGAACATTAACAGAAAGGGGTATATTACCATGGGTTTTACGTTTAGTATTAATATTTATTTCTGCTGATTCAATTAAATCTAAATTTAGTCAAGCATTTTCAACAACTTATGGTGTATTTTATGATGATATTAGAAATATAATAGGAGATATTTTAGGAAAACCAAATATGAGTGTTACTTATAATGAAAATGATGTTAATAAAGTTCCTAATGTAGATGAAGGAACAGATAATAAAGAATTGGCAAAAAAAGAAATAAATAATGATAATTCAGGAAGAAATAAAAAGGTTATGGATTTAATAAATGAAGAATTAGAATTATGTATTAAATCAAAACAAGCATTTACATTACCCAATTCTAAAACGGGAGCATTAAAAAGTGCTCAAGATATGAAAAATTATTCAGAATGTTATGCAAAAAGTGTTAAATCTTATTTAGATAATAAATTATAGTAATAATAGTTAATAAGAACAATAAAACTAAATAATAATGGATTTTATGGATTTACTTATTAATATTGCAATAGCAATAATATTGTTGCATATAATAACATTCATATATTCAATTTATGATGGTGTATATAGACCAGCAACAACCAATAGTGATTCTGGTTTTTCAACTTATGAAATTAAAAATATAGGTAAAGGAATATTAGATCAAGTTTCGGCAAAATCAATACCTGTTTTTATATTAATTTTAGCATTATTTATTGTGATGTATATTATATATTTAGTTATAATTTATGTTATACCTCCAACAGGATTTCCAACTTTATTTATACCAATTAGAGAATTACTATTAAAAATCTATCCATTACCAGCATTAATTGAAAAAGGGGTTTTTAGATTATTTGATAGAATATTGGAATTATTTGGATTAAAAGCATCATTAATTACATTTTTAACTAAATTTATGGGTGCATTAACTGATTTTACAAAAGATAATATAAAAGATGTTCTTATTATGTTGGCACCAAGTTTAGAACCTCAAATAAATGATTATGCTAAAAAGGTTGAAGAAAGTTTTAATGAAAATAATAAAAATAATCAAGGTTTAATTAATTTAGAAAACAGTGAAGTTCATAGAAAAATTCAAGAAGACAAAGAAATATGTGTTGCACAAAATACTAAAATAATAACACCTAATATGAGTGCTAATGAAAAAATAAATATAAATATTAAAAATAATTTTGAAAAAGTTAATTGTGAATCTAAAGCGATAACTAAATATGTTCGGATAAATTATTAAATCTTAATAATTATAGAAATAAAATGTTAAATATAAAACAGTTATTTGATGATGTATATTTTATCATTGCAAAAAAACAAACCTTTTTTGAATTTATTTTAAATTTAACATTTGTTTTAATTATATTTATTATTCTTGTGATTTTATATTGGGATAGTATAAATAGATCTATTATTTCAAATGGAAGATGTAAAATTAATATCAATGACAGTGATATTACTTATAATTTGAGTATCTTTAGTAAAACTAATGATAAAGATACTAATAATGCAAATATAATTAATATTTCATATGATAATTCTGAAGAACATAATTCTAAAATTGATTGTGCTTGTCCTTCAGGTAATATACCTAATGATTTTAAAATTCCAGTATGGGATGATACTGATAAAAAAATTAAAGAACAAAGTAAATTTTGTTATTGTGATAAAAATTATCAAACACCTATAGTAAATCCAACAAATAATGCAATTAGTAAAGATAAAATTAAATTAGACGGAGATGCATTTTTAATTGATTATTATAATGGTTTATTAGATGCATATGATTCTGGAAAAACTAATTATTATCCAATTGATTTTAATAGATAATTTTAATTATATTTAAATGCTTTTTCTAGTGCAATTGATAAATTTGCTATTTCATCACTATCCAATTTAGGATATGTGATTGTAAATTCAAGAATCATATGACCTTTTTTATCAGTGTTCATAATAGGTAAACCTCGATTTTTAATTATATATTGTTTATTTGGATTAATAACACCAAATTGTTTAATATTTAATTTAATTACATCATCAAAATAAGGAATTGTTATTTCTTTACCTAAAATACTTTCTGTGAGTGTAATATTAAGTTTATATTGTAAATCATTACCTTTTCTAATGAAATGAGGATGATCTTGAATTTTTAATTCTAAAATTAAATTTCCAGGTGTTTGATTATTTTTCTTAGGTTGTTCACCAAAATTATTGAAAACAGTCTTCATACCATCTTCAAAACCTTTTGGAATACATAAATTACACAAATTTTCTACTTCATAATTACCATTACCTTTACATTCAGAACATCCTTTAGTGGGATTAATTGTTACACCTGATCCCTGACAAGCACCGCAATGTCCTTGAATAATTTGTGTAAATGGACCCATTTGTATCATTTGTTGTTTTATACCATTTCCATTACAATTTTCACAAGTTTTATTACATTTCTTACAATAATGTGTTACTTTAACTGTAAAATTTTTATTAATTCCATTATATACATCATCTAAAGTAACATTATAACCTCTTAAAATATCACTACATTTATTTGAATGATTACCTCTTCCATTTCTAAAACCACTGAAAAAGGGATCTCCACCGAATGGATCACCTCCACCTCTTCCAAACATTCTCTCAAACATTTCATGAATATTTGTTTGATCCATACCTCCGCCACCATCATTACCATTATATCTTTCATCCCCTAAATGATCATATTTTTGCTTACTTTCTTCATTTCCTAAAATAGAATAAGCATTTGAAATTTCTTTAAATTTAGCATCTGCTTCGGGATTATTAGGGTTTTTATCAGGATGATATTGAAATGCTAGTTTTTTATATGCTCTTTTAATATCATCTTGAGAAGCATTTCTATCAATTCCTAAACAATCATATAGTTTATGAGTCATTTATTACTATAGATAATAAAAATAATCTTTAAATTAAAAACCTCCTCGTAATCTGAGAACTAAATGAAGTGTGCTTTCTTTTTGAATATTATAATCTGCAAGTGTTCTACCATCTTCTAATTGTTTTCCAGCAAAAATTAGACGCTGTTGATCTGGTGGTATTCCTTCCTTGTCTTGGATTTTATTTTTGATCATATCAATAGTGTCAGAACTTTCAACTTCCAATGTAATAGTTTTACCCGTTAAAGTCTTAACAAATATTTGCATTATTTTTATTTATTTATAATAAATTATTTTTATATAATAATGACACAAAAGACATTAGTATTATATGTATTTCATGAATATACCTCATTAGTTCAGAATTTTATTGATAAATGTTTGTTTCAATCACCCATTGTTGATTTCTTATTTATTGCACATGGATTTAAGGAAAAATTAAATTTACCTAGATATGTTTCAATTTTATATAAAGAAAAAAATGAGGGTTATGATTTTAGTGCATGGAGTTATGGATTATTAATAAATAATAAATATGAAAATTATGAAAATTTTATTTTTGTAAATTCGACAGTATATGGACCATTTATAAATAATCAATTTCAAGGTAAATGGACAGATATATTTATAAATAGATTAACAAATGATATTAAATTATTTGGTTGCACAATAAATACAAAAATTAAATTTTTAACAGATAGTCATGTTCAGAGTTATTTATTTTCAATGAAAAAAGATACATTAAAATTATTAATTAAAAATAATATATTTTCATTAAATATTAAAGATCATTATTTATATCATGATGATGTAATAAACAATAAAGAAATTAAAATGTCTAGAATTGTTATTGATAATGGTGGCAATATTGGTTGTTTATATAAATTTTACAATGGTATTGATTTTAGAAAAAAGGATAATTTTCCATTTGAATATTTTAGATTGAATAGTATGAATGCGGATGATATAATGTTTCCTGAATATTTAAATGTTGCATGGACATTGGATGAAGTAGTTTTTATTAAAGGAAATAGATTTGATATTAAATAAATATTTAAAAAATATAACTATACTATTAATAATATGGGTAATACTGGATCAAGACAATATACTTATCATCAATATTATAATGTTATTAAAAAAGATAAAAAATTTGATTTTAATAAAATTAATTATGATTTATTGGATCCTTATGAAGTTCTTGAAGTTCGCAAAAATTATACATGGGATGAATTAAAAGATGCTTATAAATATACAGCATTAATAACACATCCTGATAAAGAAGGAGGTAATGAAATTGTTTTTAATTTTGTAACTGATTGTTTTAAAAAACTTGCATATGAATATAAAGCAAGACAATCAGATAAAACATTTATTGATTTAAAGAAACAAGTTGATGAATATTATTCAACAGAAAAAGAAAAGAATCCTGGACCACCACCAATAAATGAAAATTTTCATGAAAGATTTAACAGAACATTTGAAATGTGCAAAGTTGAAAATGAAGAAGCAGATTTTGGTTATGGAGATTTAATGGAAAAAAGCAATAATAAACGAGAAGATTTTTCACAAGAAAATCTCTTTAAATCACAAAAATTTAATAATCAAAACTTTAATTCAATTTTCAATAAACATGTTCAAGCACCTTCAAAAGAAATGATTAAATATAAAGAACCAGAACCAATGGTTCTTGCAAAAAAAATGGATTATACTGAAATAGGTGGTAAAAGACCAGACGATTATAGTAGTAGTATAGAAAAAGAGGGTAAAAATAGTTTAGTATATTGTGATTATAAAAAAGCATATACAAATACTAAATTAATCAATGAAGAATTGGTAAAAAAACCTAAAAGTTTTTCATCTGTAGAAGAATTTCAATCTTATAGAGAAACAAAAACTAAACGAGAACTAAGCGAACGTGAAAAGAAATTAATTGAAAAGAAAAAACTTCAAGAAGAAAAAGAAGAGCAAGAACGTCAAGAGAGAATTAATATTGAAAACATGAGAATTAAAATTAACAATGAAAGAGCATCAAGATTATTTATTAAATAATTATATAATAGAATATATCAAAAATAAATAAAAATGAATGGAATAATTATAATTTTTTTAATAATTTTATTATTTGCAGCATTATTCGTAACTGAATATTATATAAATAAAAATAATAATAAAAAAATTGAAAATTTTGAAAATTTTGAAAATTTTGAAAATTTAGATGGTTTAGATACTTTAATAGACGGTTTAGAAGGATTAGAAGGTTTGGAGGGATTGGAAGGAATGGAATATTTTGAAACAATTAAAGAAGCAAAAAATAGATTAGAAAAGAAAGAAAATAAGGAAAAGAAAGAAACTAAAGAAAAGAAAGAAACTAAACCCACAGAAGAAGATATTAAAAAATTAAAAAATAAATTAGAAACATTAAAAAAGAATTTAAAATTATTAAAGCAAGATTTATCAAATAAAATTAATAATCTTAAAAAAATAATTTCTAAAAAGCAAAATGAAAAAAATAAATTGGAAAAAGAAATAGATGAAAATAAAAAACAAATGAATGATTATTTATCTGCAATTAAATTAATTAATAATGTTAATGTACCTATCTAAATAATATATTAAATAATAGTAATATAGATATTCATAATGTTTTTATTTTTGATAATTATATCAGTTATTATAATTATAGTTATAATAATATCTTTATTTTTAAAAAAAAAATATAATAATTGTGAAAATTTTCAAGATGTTTCCGAAAATAAAATAAATCCTATTGTTGAAATTGCAAAAGAACACAGTAGACTTCAAATATTAAAAGATGAAAATGAAAATATGGAAAAAGTAACAAAAAATTTGGAAATAATTAAAAATGATCTTGAAAATAAAATAAGAGATTTAAAATTTACAATTGATCAAAAAAAAGAAGAAAAAATAAAGATAGAAAATGATTTAAATGAAATAGAAAAACAAAAAACAGATGTTATGATTGCATTTAAAGCATTAAAAGATAGAGTCGATGATACTACTAAAAAAGAAAATGAATTATTAATCAAAGAAGAAACTCTAAATAAAAAGTTGTCTGAAATTCCTAAATTAAGTGAAATTAAATGTAATCAAGATATAATTGATATACAAAAAAAATTAGAAGTTATTGGAAAAAATATAAATAAAATCAATGAAGATAAAATTGATCAGTTTTGTGTAAATACAAAACAAATGCCAACTCCAATTTTTAAAACTTATACTGAAAAGGAAAATGATAAAGATTTAAGTTATAAATGGTGTTTATGTAATGATACCAATAAAAATACTGAAAATTGTGTTTCATATATCAAATGTAAAAATAATTATGATACAAATAAAGATAAATCAACCGTTATTGGTGATGATTTGGATGTTTACTTTAAATGTATAGATAAATATAATAATTTTCCAAAATTTTTAAACAAAACTTCTTAAAAAATAAAATAAATTTATATTCATATAATAGTATATTGTATATAAAATAAATGGATTTTAAGGCATTATTAGCAGAATTTCTAGGAACATTCTTTTTCCTTTCAATTATTTTAAATTCAGTATTTTTAGGTGATTTTGCTCCCATTGCCATAGCAATTGGTCTTTTAGCAGCAATTTATTTCGGTGGTAAAGTTTCAGGTGGTCATTATAATCCTGCTGTCAGTGTAATGATGTTCGTTAAAGGCAAGATTGCAGGCGATTTAGCAATATTATATATATCTGCTCAAGTTCTTGGTGGTTTAATGGCATTAATGGTTAATAACGTATTTTTCCCATAAATATATATATATAAGATTATTTTTATAATTATTAATTAATATTCGTAACTAATTAATGAAAATTTACACAAAAACAGGTGATAATGGTATGACATCGTTATATGATTGTTCAAGAGTATCTAAATCATCTTTATTGATAAATCTTTTGGGTGATATTGATGAATTAAATAGTTTTATTGGTATTATTGACAGTAAATTTTTATTGAAAGATATTCAAACATGGTTATTTGACTTAGGAACTATTATTGCAAATCCTAAAAAAAAGTATATTTTTGATATTAGTCAAGAATTCACTAAGATCTTGGAAAAAGAAATTGATATGATGACAGCACAATTACCTAAATTATCAAATTTTATTTTACCTTCAGGTAATATTCATTTATCAAGAGCAATTGCCAGAAGATGTGAAAGAAAATTGGTTAAACTAAAATCTCAAAACACTGAAATTACTCATATTGATGATAATTGTTTAATTTTCTTAAATCGATTAAGTGATTATTTATTTACATTGGCAAGATATGACACATATATGAAAAATGAATCAGAAAATATTTATAAAAAAAGTGCTATTTTAACAGTAATAAATGAAAATAAATAAAGATTAAGTTAGTTTACTTAATTCTTCTAAAAGCAATGGTAAATTGAAACCATCTATTCTTGCTATTATTTCTTTTGTTTCGTTATTCATTATAATAACTGTTGGTATTTTTCGAATTGTATATTCTTGAAATAAATCATTATCTTTTTCAATAGTTATTTTTCTAAATTCAATATTGGGATAAGTTACTTTTAACTCTTGAAATTTAGTTTCGAGAATATTACACGGTTGACACCAACCAGCAAAAAAATGAAGTACAACAATCCCCATTATTATTTATTTGTAATATAGAAAAAATAAATTCAAAAAAAAATGATTTTAATGTTACTTTAGAAAGTATAAAGTAACCAATGACTTCTCAATCATCTATATACAGTTACACCTATGTTCATCAAAAAAGAAATACCATTTTTAGATATCCTCATAAGATCATTCAATATCCTCCTCATGATCCTTATTTAGATTTGAATAGTGCAAAGAAGATTGTTTATGCCATCAAGAATTATCCTGCTCGCAAGTCATTCTATTTTAGTGATTGGGATAATTTGAAAGTTATTGCACATCAGGTTATTTGGGAATTACAGGAAGATTCTTCTATTGAAGGTAATATTGGTTGGAATGATTTTACTGTTAAGTTCAAGGGTGAGTTATATGAAATTAATAGGAAATTATCTGGCGATCTTTCATGGAAAACATTTGAGATTAGTAAACTTGAACAGTAGTTTTTGAAATTACTTGCATAAATTCAATTTGAATCCAATCAACAAAATCATCTATTGAACTTATAAAGACTTTTAATTTTTGATTTTTTATTATAATATATCTAAGTTCTAAAAATTTAAAAATTATATATAATAAATCAAACATATCACAATTTTGAATATTTAAATTATCAAGTGCAAAATTTAATAATTTTATGTGTTTTTTATTTTTCAAAATTAAAATTATTTTTCTGAATTGTTCTTTTATTTTTATTAGTTCATTATATCTTGTTAATTTATTCAAAGAAGTTTTAAATGTTTCATCATAAATCAATTTATCGAATTCTTTCAAATTTTTCTCTAAATCAAATAAGTCTATATCTTTATTATCTATTACAATCGTTATATCTGTAGTTAATTTATTTAATTCTGAATTAAAATATTTAATCAAATCTTTTTTAATTATATCAATATCATAATTAGTAATAGAAAAATCTATTTTTAATTTTTCTTTAAATGGTAAATTATATTTGCTACAAAATTCATCATAATTATCCATTTCTATATTTATACTAGTTAAGCATTGATCATTTAAAAAATAAATTAAAGGTGTTAAATATTTTTTATTAGTATATCTTAAAAATAAACCAACTGTATAAGTAAATTTAGCAACATTTACATAATGTATCAATAGAATATTTTGATTTAAATAATCATTATGATTTATATTAAAAAAATTATAATATAATAATCGTAATTCTTTATAAAATGATGAAATAATTTCTAAAGATTCATAAGTATATGTAAAATTATTTTCTTTTATAAGTTTTATTATTTCAGTAAATTTATCATGTGATGATATAAATTCAGGTGATTTAAATTGTAATATCTTTTTTATAGGTAAAACAAAAATATTAAGAATAATTATATCTTCCAATAACATAATTGAAATTTTATTAAGTTTCATTTATTTTTTCTTTAATAATTATTATTATAATTATTTGTAATAATTGCAATATATTCACTTGTTATAAAGTCAATGAATTCATCTATAGGAATTGTAAAAAAATCCAATTCTTTATTATCAAATAAATGATTATTATATATTCGTATAATACCGTATTTTATATTTAATAATTGAATATAAATGTAATTTAAATCAAAAAACTTAAATTTAAGTTTTCCTGTAATAATTTTTAATATATTTATACTGTATATAATAAAATTTAATAAATCTTTATTATTAGAATTTTTAATTATTTTTTCAAATATTTCAATCATAAAATTTATTTTATTTTTTAAATTTTTAAAATCAATATATTTCTTTAATTCTTGTGATGTATAAAATAAATCTCTTTTTTTATCTCTTGATAAATCATAATAATCATTTATCTTTTTCATTAATTCCTCAGAATTTATATTTTTACTAACATTTAAATAATCCCTTATATCAATAATTGATTTAAGGAAATCATCATTAAAAAATGATAATAATTTTTGTTTTTTTTCATCAATATTCAAATCATCATTATAATTAAATTCGATATTTATTTGTAAAAACAAGTGATTATTCAAGCAAAAATTTAAACCACTATTTGATTGTAAATCACTAATATTATTTGGATTAGTATAACACAAATCCTTATTTTTATTTAAATTAACTTCTTCATCATTTTCATTATATACAGTAACAAGTAATTTTTGTAAATAAAGATGATTTGTTTTTGATATTTTATTTGTATATAAAGAAATAATATAAGTAGCAAATAAATAAATCATATATGAAAATTTAGAAAATTCAAAATAATAAAACAAAAGGAATTTTAAAGAATGATTACTATTTTCTTTTGAAAAATCATGATTAATATTTCTATAATAAAAACTTCTTAAACTTTTATAAAAGATAAGAATAGTTTTAAGCAAAATAAAATTTATTTTATTATTTTTATTTATCTTATTAATTGCTTGTTTAAATTTTTGATAAGATTCAATAATAATACCATTTTTATTTCTTAATTCTTCTCTATCTTGAATATATGATTTAAATGACATTGAAAATAATTCATTATTTTTATTTATATCTTCAAATAATCGTTTTGAATAAGTGTCTAATTCCATTATTGATATATTTAATCTTAATAAGTTATTAGAGTAAAAATTTGTGTGTAACTATTAATGAATATTCATCTTTGATAAATGTTATAAATTCATCAATTGGATTTATGAAAAAATCTAAATTGTTATCATGAAATAAAGATTTATTATATAATTCTATTATTCCATATTTCGCCTTTAATAATCTTATAAATATTAAATTTAACTCAAAAAAATTAAAATTGAGTTTGCCAATTACAATTTTAAATATATTTATTGAAGATATCATTAATTGTGATAAGTTATTATTATGATGATTTTCTTTTTTTATTTTTTCAAATAAATTAATAATTACCATAATTTTATTTCTTAAAGTTTCTAATTTATCATATTTAATAAGTTCATTAAATGGTTTGCTCAATGTTTCATTTTTGTCTCCAATTTTTTTATAATATTCTTCTATTTTTATTTTTAATTCTTTAATATCAGTAACATCTTTGCTTAAGTTATCTCTAATTTGATTTATTAAATCAATTAAATCTTTATTGAAATAATTACTTATATTATGTTTTTTTTCATCAATATCAACATCATTTATAATAAATTCTAAATTAAAATTTAAAAATATATGATTCTTTAAACAAAAACTTAAACCATCATTTAATTGTAATGAAGATATATTATCTGTTTTTGAACATAAACCAGTATCTTTATCTTTATTTCCTAATAATATAATTTCTTTACCTTTTTCATTTATAACTGATGATATTATATTTGAAATAGTAGAATGATTAATATCTGTTATTATATCTTTATAGATAAATAAAATATATTCTATGAAAATATATATTAAATATGAAAATTCTGATAACATAAAATATGGAAATAATAGAATTTTAATATAATCTTGATCTTTGTTTGATAAATCTTTATTTAAATTTATATAATAAAAACTTCTTAAATTTCTGTAAAAAATACTTATATTTTTTAATAAAATAAAACTAATTTTATTGTCCTTTTTAATTTTGATTATTGCTTTGATAAATGTTTGATAAGATTGAATAAATTTAAAATTTTTATTTTTTAAATCAGTATAATCCATGATAAAAGCATCAAGTTCTTTTTTAACAGTTTCATTATGTTTTACTATATCTTCTAATAATTTTCTTGAATGTTCATCTAAATTCATAAATAATCTCTACTTAATTATTTATAATTATAAAAATAAAAACTTAACAATTATCTAATTGGACAAGCACCTCCTGCACAATCAGACGATAGTTCACTATCACTAATTACATTTATTTTTCCACTGGTAATTGGAATTACTTTCTTAATTAGTTCGTCATATTGTTCTTTTGAAATTTCTTCAAAAGGTGCTTGTTTAAATCCGTGGTCATTATGAAGTAAGAAACTACAAGTTTTAACATTAAATCTGAAATTTTCACGCAACCATTGTTTAATTTCATCTAATTCTTGAAGTTTATAATAAACAGTTACTGAAACTGAATTATCACTCCAATTAGTTTGAAGTTCTTTAATTGTATTTAATTGATCAACTGCACTCATATCCTTTGCAAGAATAGTTCCTTCCGGATAACAACAAGGGAATTCAATAATCATAGTATTTTTATCATCAGTTCCATCAAAATTCTTTTGATATTCAATATGATAATGATGTTTTTTAGCAAGATCAATAAGAGAGGTATTTGAACTTGAAATTCTGATTCTACGAATGAAATATTGATAAATTGCAGGATGTGCTCCAGATGTTACACCTGCAAGTAATGATAATGTTCCTGAAGGTTTAACAGTTGTTAATTTTACTGAAATAGGAGCACCAATTTTCTTTGAATATTCAACATCATAATTTCTAAGATATTCATATAAATCACTTAACCATCCCTTTTGTTCATTCGATGATTGCAAGTATCCAGTGATACCAATACCCATTCTTAGATTTTTATGAACAATCTTTTCAGTTTCTTTTTGATGACAATTCAATAATAATGAATGTTTACAAATTCTATAAACAATAGTTGCAATATCTTTCAATTCTTCAAATGAATTAATATTACACAAATAAATTTCAGATAAACAACATGTTTCATAATTGGCGAGACTTTGTTCAGCACAAGGATTATAACCCTCAACATCAGGATCAGGATATTTATCATCATCTTTAATTCTACCAATCTTTCTTGATAATTCAAGATTAATAAGTCCATATGGTTCACCATTTCCATTATAACCATTCCAAAATTCTTCTGGTAATTTATCAATATCATCACATACAACTGAATTATTACTCATACATCTCCAATTTGGAATATTACCAAGATCCCAACGTTTAGCATTCAAATAATCAATATCATCATAATCACCAAGACAGATAAGTGCTGAATTATGAGTTAAATAACCATTACAAAAGAATTCATGCACATCTTCAACTTCAATATCATAAGTATTTTGTTTTAAACCAACTTTAATATAATCAACAACTTCACTTAATTTAATTTTAACATTATTCAAATAAATGGGTTCTTCTTTTTGAATAACTGTAGGATAAGTATTATTCAATAGTTTATTAATACTCAATTGATGAATTGAATAACTGTCATCAATAATAATATGTGCTTTTTCAATTTTATTAATAATACCACATGAATATAAAAGATTTGATACATGAGTTGCAAAAAATGGTGTTGAAAAATCCATTGTAATTGCTCTAAACTCACTGGTATCATACATCTTAGTCATTTGAGAATCTAAAATACCTATAATATAACCAGTTCGAATTGAAACACTTGATTCATTGATAAAATAAGGAATATTATTGCTAAAATAAGTATTGATATAATAATAGAAATTTTTTGAAATAATAGTAATCAAATAATTGTTATTTACAGAATCAATATCAGTAATAATTCTTAATGTATTTCCAAATTTATCCAAAATTCTTAAAAGTTTAATCAATACTTCATTTGACATACAATTAATAACAATTGAATTTTTTTCTTTGTCAAAAGTTGTATTAGATGTGCTTAAAAATCCAAATAAATAAGCAATTTCATATGTCAAATCTGGTGCAATAATTCTATCTTTACGTGTTTCTGATGGAAATGACGGTAGTTTCATATTTAAATTACCTTCAATTGCAGTACATGAAATAATTAAATTATCACCTTTAACTAATTCATCTGCTGTTTTCCAAATATAATTATTATTTTCTTTATTATAACATGCCATTTTATGATTTGCAGTACATTTAAATGATCCATTTACAGTTGGAATTTCGCAAATTTCTTGACTACCTTGATTAAAAAATGCTTTTACTCTCTTATAACCTTTGGTAGTCATTACATTATCTCCAATAATAATATCTTCAATATTAATTAAACCTTTATCTGTATGAACTTTAGAACCAGCAGGAAGACAACGACGAACATTTCCAGCAACAACAACAGAAGCAATAATATTGACGATATCAAGACAATCAACACTTGTCAATTGTTTTCCTTTGCGTTTATTTAAAATTCCTTGAATATAATTGATTCCTTTTACTAAATCTTCGGGTCCAGATGCAACACCACCGAAACCTTTAATTTTTGTTCCAGCACTTCTAATAAGAACAGTCGAATATGTAAATGATTTACCTTTATAAAAATAAGTTTCAAATACCTTTTCAAGTAATGAAACCCAACCTTCTCTAGAATCAGGAACAATAAAATCAGCATCTTTAGTGTCTTTGCGTGTAATTGTGATATCAACATCAAGAACTGGAGGTAATTTTTTAATATTTTCTCGTTGAATATTAAAACCTACACCTGTTCCTAACATTAAAACATCAAAAATCCAAAGAAAAGGTTTTACAGGATCATCAATTTTAACAAATGCGCAATTTTGAAGACTCATAATACCTAATTTACTAACTGTTTCAGTTCCTAATTGCCAAAGAAATCTTCCAGCAACTGAACATTTAAGTCCCATTAAATATCTATAAGCACGTTCAAGTTCATTATTTGTAAAATTAACTTTCAATTGTTTTTGACAACCAACTAAAATTCTTAAAATAGTATCTCTGAATTCTTCAGTTGTTTCATCATTTTCATCATGTTCATTTAAACGACGAGCATAAGTTCTTTTATAAGTAATATAACCTAACATTCCCCAAGGTGTATTAATATTATCAGGAATTTTGGATAAATATGAGGTATTGTCACGGTTTTTATTATGTTCATTTCTATAATTAATGTAATGTTTAGCGGTATCAAAATATTTAAATAACATTAAAGTTTTTTCCACCAAATCTTGAATTTCTTCAATATTATAGTTATCACAATTATCTTTTTTATTCAATTCAACACTGATATAATCTAAAATTTCATCCATATTTTGAATATTTACATTAGTATTATCAAATGCCTTAATAAGCGCGTTTTTAATTTTATCAATGTTAAAAACTTCAATTGAACCATCGCGCTTAGTAATTGATTTGTTCATTTAATTATTTGTGGTATATTATATAATATTAATAAAGTTTTAAATAAAAATAATTTGGTTTTTTTTTCATTATAATAAGTAAAATGAAATTAGAAATAATAATTTTTAACATATTAGTATTAATATTACTCATATATTTAATTTATTTATATATATATATAAACTATAGATATGAAGGTTTTGCTGATGCAAATAATTATACAAAAGATACAGATTTAGGAACTTCTAATGCTATTGCTGTATCAATAAAATCACAAGATGATGTTGTAAATTCAACAATAGATCAAGATTTTTTAAGAATTAATGATGTATTTAGTAAAGCAGAGTATGATTCTATAGATAAAAATAAATTTGACGGTAATTCATCTGAATTTGCTTATCCAAGTCAAATAATACCTCAAATAAAGAAAAATTTTGAAAAATTTAAATTATTATTTCCAAGTAATACTTCATTACAAGGTTTAAAATTTCCTGATGGTTATTATTGGATTAAATTTAAAAATGAAAGTCGAAAATTAATCTATTGTATTATGAATGAAGCATATTTTGGTGGAGGATGGATGTTAGCAATGCGAGGTGTAAAAAATAGCACCACATTTAAATATGATTCATCATATTGGACTTCAACAGAAACTTTGAATGATACCGAAGCAAATATTAAAAATACACTAGTAGATATATTAAAAATTGGAACTGGTGACATGGACATAGATATAATCAGAAAAAATGATGATTTAAAATCTATTAGTAGTATTGGTAATTTAATTTTCAAAACTGATTTAAATCAAAGTATTTATGATATTAAAACAGACGCATTTAATTTTCATGATTCACGTGAATGGATGGCAATCTTTTATCATAAGACTGGTGAAATGATAACAAGAGGTGGTGACGTTATTTTAGCAAGCGAAGGTGGAAAAACTGAGGGCACAAATCCACAACCTATATCATCAAAAAATAAAAATACTCGTGGTTGGATATGGCGCGAAGTTGCAAGAACTACAAAGGCAAATGGAGATCCAGAACCAATGAGAGAATTATTCTATAATAGACGAGCAGGTGATAATAGTGGATTTGATTCAAGTAATAATTATTGGGACTTTTTATCTAAATACGGTATATCAAATGCTCGTGGATTAAATAAATGGAGAAAACAAACTACAGATACAGGTATAACTTTATGGAGTGCTCAAGAAGGTTTTAATTTTTATGGTGTTAATTGGCAATATCCATTATCAGGTAGAATGTGGGGTGTTGGACGTGAATTTAAAGTAAGATGGGGATTTATATGGAATAATGAAGTTGATATTAATAATCAAACAAGTGATGCTGCATGTGGTATTGGTATGGCAGATCATTCATGTAGGGACGAATGGAGATGGAACGGAACACAAACAAAAGGTTGTAATGAGTCTATTGCGTTTGAAATATATGTACGATAAATAAATAAATAATTTGTTTTTTTTTCATTATAATAAGTAAAATGAAATTTGAAATAATTTTATTTAATATAACAATATTAATTTTTATAATTTTTTTGATTTATTTGTATATGTATATTAATTGCACTTATGAAAATTTTGCTGATTCTGATTCACAAGCAACAGTTATAATTGCAAATGAAGATACAATAGTTGATTCAACAGTAAAATCAGATTATTTAAAAAATACAGCAACTTTTGATAAATCTGATTATCAAGTCGCTGTAAGTAATAAATTAGATGGCAATACGGATTCAAATGCTTATCCTAGTGCCATTATACCACAACTAGTAAGAACTTTTAAACGATATAAAGGAGGTTCTACTAGTATTCAACATGTTGATTTTCCAGATGGTTATTATTGGATCAAATTTAATGACAAAGCAACACAATATATTTATTGCATTATGAATGAGGCATATTATGGAGGTGGTTGGATGTTAGCAATGCGAGGTGTAAAAAATAGTAAAACTTTTAATTATGATTCAACATATTGGACTGATGAAAGAGTTTTAAATAGTGATTATGAAACAATAAAAAAAACATTACAAACAGCGTTAGGTATACAATCTTTAACTCAATCTAGTATTAAAACTAATAAAGAACTCCAAAATATAAGTAGCATAGGTAATGCAATTTATAGTTCTGATTTGAACCCTGATGTTTTTGATATTAAAACTGATGCTTTTAATAGTTATAACGCACGTGAATGGATGGCAATTTTTTATTATAAAAATAGTAATGGTTCAATTAGTAGAGGAGGTGATTATATATCAAAAAATGAAGGTGGAAAAACCGAAGATGATATTGAAATATCAACTGAAAATAAAAATACAAGGGGTTGGATATGGCGCGAATTAGCAAGATCAAGTCGTGTTGATGGTGAACCAGAACCAATGCGAGAACTTTTCTTCAATAGAAGAACTAGAACAGGTGGACTTGATAATACAAATAATAATTTAGATTTTTTGGCAAAATATGGTTTATCACATGCAACTGGTTTAAATAAATGGAGAAGAAAAAATACAGATACAGGAACTTCATTATGGAGTGGTCAATATGGATTTAATTTCTATGGTATAAATTGGGAACATCCTTCAACTGGTAATGGTTTCAAAGTAAGATGGGGATTTGTATGGAATAATGAAGGACATGAAATAGTTACTTGTGATAGTGCTTGTGGTATTGGAATGAGAGATTTTTCATGTCGCGATGATAATAGATGGGGTGGAACCGAGGTACAAGGTTGCAGTGATACTATTGCATATGAAATTTATGTTCGTTAAAATGAAGGAGGTCGAAAAAAAGAACTGACTGGAATAATAGAAGTAACTGGACTAATTACTGGAGAAGTATTTTTAATTAAATCTATTAACATTTGTTTTTCATTATATAAATTTATTTGTTTATCTAAATTATCGATCTTAATATCTACATCTATTATTAAATCATTATTTTGAATTAAATTATTTTTTTCTTGTATTAATGAAATATAATCTGATTGAGATAATTGTGGATATTCCATTAAACGTTTGATTAAAAATTTTTTATTAGTCATCCTCTATTATTTAAATGATATTTCAAAATTTTTGTCCGAACCCCTCTTTAAGTTAATTGTATCACCTAATTTATTTGTAGATACATATGCATTTTTAATTAAATTATAATGATAAAAATTGATTTCATCATTTGTAACATTCATATACTTATTATTTATTTCAATTAAATAATCATTCTTGTTTTTATAAATATAAGGATATTCTTCCAATAATTTCAATGAATATGTTAAACATTTATTATAATAATTATAAAAATCAATTATCTTAATTAATAAAAAGTAAATCATTAACTTATTTTCAGATACTTGTTGTCCTACATCCTTTATGGTCATTTTTTTCATTTTCTCAATAATTTCATTTTTATCAATTTTATTTTTTAAAATAAATTTTTTCAAATCAAAATTATGATTATTATTCTTAACTTTAGATTTAATAAATTTTGATGTATTATCATAATTATAAATTTTATAATTAAGCAATTTTATTTTATTTATATCTACATTTGCTATCAAATATTCAACAACTTTTTGTATTCTATTAATTTCTTCTTTGATTGCTGATATATAAATATTCATTTCTTCTGTTTCATTTTCATTCAAAGGAGTTGTATCAACGTCAATAATAAATTCATAATCATTTGATTCATCTTTATTCAATAAATTATTAAAATCAATTAATTTTTCTTTGTTATCATAATAATTAAAAATTTCATCAATAATAATATCACTTGAATTATCGAAAAGTTTTTTATCAATAATTTTTTTAATAAACAAAAATTCCATAAATAGAATATTTATTTACTTTTTATATATAATTAACATTTGCGTGACAATCGCCAAATTTAAATAATCCTCTAAAAGGGCATCTACATTGAATAGTATTTGATTCAGAATCAACATATTTTTGCATTTGCTCCTTGTGCAAATATTCAATGAAACAATTACGATGCAAATATCTGCTTTTTTCCTTATAAGTATTAACTTGAGTAACTTCAGCAGACTCATCATCAGTTTTAATTTCCTGTAAACATATACAACAGTTCTCATCAATATCATCAGTAACTTCACTAATGGGCATCATTTTGAAAGGTAGATTAGTAATATTCCATGGAATAGGTTTTGAGATCATTTTAAGAATTCGAAAACAATTAATAAACTCCGAACTATATCCATCAACATTTCTAACAAACTGAGTGCGAAAGTTAATCATATCATCTATAATCATTGCTGAAACATGAGTCTTTTCACTGAAAGACATTCTATCAATAGGAGTTCCAGTGGAGTTAGACAACCTAACTGAAAATTCTCCAGAAGAAGATCTCTCCATAATAAAGACATTCGATAGAAAATCCAAATTATTGAATGGTGGTTCAATAGTCGACGTAAAACTGATAAAACTCCGATTATTAGCACTACTGGCATGAGCATTGCATATTTCAATTAGATCAACCTTAAGATTAATAACCATACCAGATTCAAATAATGTTCTTCCAATTCTAATACTAAGAGTGATAATCTTATGTTTCAGATATGGATTTGTTGTTGAATAATCAAATTGTCTAAAATTGAGATCATCTGTAATATTGATATGACCATTAAAATCTCTGACAAACTCTCTCAAACGATTTTGAAATGCGTTTGAGTGGTTTTCAGTGCGAAAGAAAACATCAATATCGCTCGGAATAATTAAGCGATGCTTGGTTTCCACATCATATGTTGGATCCCAATACTTGTCAATATCCAAATCTTTCCTGATAAATTTGCTCCTGAAATGTTTGCCAATAATATCATCTCTAACAACTCCTCCAAATAAGATTCCATTGGAATTCATTGCAATAGTTTTTACACGATTGAACAAAGATCTCTTTTCACGAGTTGTGTTGATGTTAATAATCTTAGATTTCATAGTGATAGATAAAATTTATATTTGTATATAAAATCATTTTTTAATTATTATATTATTATAACAATAATAATGTATAGAACTTACTATATTCAACCATATAAGTCCTTTTTTTACTTTAATCAATCCAAAAAACCCAAAGAAAGTAAGGAACTACAGGAGTTGAAAGAAACTAAGGAACCTAAAGAAACTTAATATTAAAAATGATATAAGGATAAGTTTATAAATATAAACATGCTTCTATAGCTCAGTTGGTTAGAGCGAACGGCTGTTAACCGTTAGGTCGGAGGTTCGAGTCCTTCTAGAAGCGCCTTTTTTTTATTTTCATTTTTATTTAAGAAAATGACACCATATAATAAACATGAAATTATTCTTAAAAAGTCTACTTTTTAACTTAACTATTATTTCAACATTGGCATTTAATATTGTGAATATCAATTTAATTATCAAAAAATCATTAGAAGAATCATTGATTGGTTTTATTAAATTACCTTATATTCATAATTTAAAAATTAGAAATAGCAGTAATTATTTAGTTTTAAATTATTTAGATGATCCAAAAAAGAAATTTATAGATAAAATTGACAATAGATTATTTAGAGGATCGATTTATGTAAAAGATGATGATAATAAAGTAATTAATTTTATTAAAAATGATAATGGAAAAGATGAATCAATTAGTGGTGTTGAATTTGTTGAACAAGATCAAAATAATTCATTTTTCAATGTATATGAAACAATAAAAAATAATAAAAAACCTTTAATTATTATTAATAAAAAAGATAGAAATAATATTAATTCAAAATATTTATATTTAATTAAATCTAAAAATGAATATGTTATGAGATATACATTTGATTATAATAATCATCGATATAAATATTATTTTAATATTAATGCAAAACCAATTGATAATTATGAAACATCATGGGAAATTTCTGCACTTGTAAAAGATTATTCAGCAACAAAAACATTAGCAATTATTGGTTATTATGTTAAAAATTGGATTGAACATAATATTTATAATAATATGGATATGAATGGTTTTTACAAAAGATATTTGGTATTATATTTCTTTTTAAATAGTTAATCGAACATATCATCAATATCATAATTATATAATTCCAAGTTTTTAATTATTCTGGAAGGTTTCATAACCTCTTTAATGATTTCTTCTTCTAAATTTTCAAAGTTTTTTCTCATTTTTATGTAATCCAATTCAAATATTGATGGATTTGATGATATTTCACTCCAATTAACTTTATCTATATTTTTTTCAAGAATTTCAATAGCATTTGGATTAAGTGATAAAATAGACCAATTAATTTTATTTTGATTTTTTTTTATTAATTCAATTGCATTTTGATTATAACAAAGTATATCCCAATAAAGAAATTTATTTATTTTTAATAATTTAAGTGCTTTCGGATTTGTATTTAATCCCAACATTATTTCAGAATTAATTTTATTTAAATTTTTTTCAATTAAATCAATTGCATTATGATTATTAGATAATCGATACCAATCAATTTTATCTTGATTTTTTTCAAGTAAATCAATTGCATTAGGATTACATGATAATTGTGACCAATAAATTTTATCTTGATTTTTTTCAAGAATTTTAATTGCACCTGGATTTTTAGATAATAAATACCAATTAATTTTATCTTGATTTTTTTCAAGAATATCAATTGCATTTGGATTCAATGATAATTCTTCAAAATTAATTTTATTTGGATTTCTTTTCAATAAAGAAATAGCATTCGGATTTCTTGATAAATAATGCCAATTAATTTTATCTTGATTTTTTTCCAATATTTCAATTGCCAATGGATTTGGATTTACACATAAACAACACCAATTAATTTTATGAATATTTTCATTTAAATAATCAATTGCATTTGGATTCTTAGATAAAAATTTATAATCAAGTTTATCTAAATCAATCCATTTTTTAAATTTATATATTGGACGATTCATTATAATTATTATTATGATAATGATAATTATCAATTTTTATTTTTTTGAAGATTTTAATACTCGTTTCTTACTTAATATTTTACCCATTCCACCAGTTGATGGAATTGATTGTTGACGTTGAGTATTAAATTCCTGTATTTTTCTTATAAAATCATCAAACCCTTCTTTATAAGGTGGATATGGACATTTAGGAGACATTAAACCAATTCCATTTTGTATATTATAATTATCACAATTATTTATAATTGGTACAATGTCTAATTTTTGTATATATTCTTTATTAATTTCAATTACGCTACGTAAACTAGATAATATTTCTGCATTTTTTGGATTTGCAACAACACCTGAATAAATTATTGATGGAACTGAATATATGTCTGGTAATTTATGATCAAAGTAAATTAAACATGATCTATCAACATCTAACATATTATATGGATAATATTCTGATAATTCAATTCTATCATCATCTAATATATCAGAAATAGTTTTAATTATTTGCATATTTGGAGAAAAATATAATCTTTGTACATGTTTTTCTTCATGATCTAACTTTCTTCTTTTGCTAATTTCATATTCTTGATTAAAATTAAAATTAAAATCAAATTCAATATGTTTCTTGGCATATTCTGAACCATATGGAATTAATAAATAAAATTTAAAATATTTTTTAATTTCATTTTTTAATGATCTTAATTGTCTTCCCATTTGATTTCCAGTATAAATACAATCATCTACTACAATAATAGTATCATTTTCATTAAATGTTTTACCAAATTCATTTATAATAACATCAAAACGCAAATGAAATAATCCATTAATCGATTTTATTTCAAATTCTCGTGAATATTTATCATTTAAATAATTTAAAACATAATTATAAATCCAAACATTAGATTTATTTTTATAATATTGTGATTCACTGTCACTTTCTAAATAATTTAAAATAAAAATTGGTCTATTATTACCAGTTTCATTGTAAGTTTTTCTATGATATTCAATATATTCTTCTATAATTTCATTTAATTTTGTAATAAAAATATTATAACTTATATAATCAGTATTTTCTAAAATTTTTCTAATCATAGGTTTAATATCAACAAAAGCATGAGCAACATTTTCACATTTATTTACAAATTTTTCTATGTTAACTTTGGAAAAGTTATAAGAATCATATATATTTTTTAAATCCATTTTATAATTAAATAAGAAATAAAGTTAAAGAAAAAATGATTTTTATATAAAAATTATTAATAATTAATTTTATAAATGGCAGCAAAAATTAATGCTATAAATGAATTAGTTAAAAATTTATTAATTTTAACTAATGAACCATTGCAAAATAACGAATCCTTAAATACTAAAACTAAAACAGTTAAAAAGGAAAAGAAGACTAAGGAAGAACCTAAAGAAGAAATTGAAATAGCTTCAGCAGTTCCATTAGAAGAATCCTTAAATACTAAAACTAAAACAATTAAAAAGGAAAAGAAGACTAAGGAAGAACCTAAAGAAGAAATTGAAATAGCTTCAGCAGTTCCATTAGAAGAATCCTTAAATACTAAAACTAAAACAGTTAAAAAGGAAAAGAAGACTAAAGAAGAACCTAAAGAAGAAATTGAAATAGTTTCAGCAGTTCCATTAGAAGAATCCTTAAATACTAAAACTAAAACAGTTAAAAAGGAAAAGAAGACTAAAGAAGAACCTAAAGAAGAAATTGACAATTCTTCAATATCAAGCAATGAAGAAATCAAAAAAAAGAAAACACAGATTTCAGCAACAATGAAAAAATTAGTGTGGAATATGTTTATAGGTGAAGAAATTGGAAAATCTAAGTGTCTTTGTTGTAAATGCACATATATTACTCAATTATCTTTTCATTGTGGTCATATGATTTCAGAAGCAAATGGTGGTGAAACTATTGTAAGTAATTTAAGACCAATTTGTCAAAATTGCAATTCAAGTATGAACACTAAAAATATGGAAGATTTTATGAAAACATTAAAATAATAAAAATAATAAATAGATAACATATGAGTCATAGTAAATATTTGACAAGTGGACAATATGGATGTGTTGTTAAACCTGCTTATCATTGTGATATTAAAAAAGAGTTATTAATAGATAATACTATTGCTAAAATTTTTGAAGATAAAAATAATTATAAACTTGAATTAAAAAGACATCATCAAATATCTAAAATTGATAAAAATAATGATTTCACAATTAAAATGATTAGCAATTGTGAAATAGATTTATCTTTTATTAATTCACATGTGAAAGATATGAGTGATTGTGACTTAATTATTGATGCAAATAAAATTTATCAAATTATTTATGAAGATGGTGGAGAAGATTTGGAAGTATTTTTTTATAATTTAAAATCAAATTTTGATGCTTATGAATTTTTCAAAAAATTTATACAATTATTCAATGGTATAAAATTATTAATTAAAAATAATTTGTCACATAGTGATATTAAATTAAATAATATATTATTTAATGGTGATAAATTAATATTAATAGATTTTGGATTATTATTAAATTTTAATGATATTTTTAAAACACATATAACTAATTTAAAATATAGAACACTTTTGCATTATCCAAATGATTTAAAATTATATTTATTAAAAGATTCTAAAAATAAAAATTACAATTATAATTTAAATAGCAATGATTTATTAGATAATTTAAAAAATTATTTAACTAATGCATATGATCCTAATTATGATATTTATTTTAAACATTTAATGAATTTATATAATTTTATAATAACAGAAAATAATATTTATTGTGAAAAATTTAATAAAAAAGATTATAGAAGAAATGCAAATAAAATTTTTGGTGAAAAACTTGATATATATCAATTAGGTATAGTATTAATTGAAGTTATTTTTCTAATCATTGTTTCAGATTATGCAAAAGAAATTTTAAAAATACCTATTGAAATTTTTGAAATAATTACACAAATGTTAGAACCAGATGTCATAAAAAGAATAGATATAGATACATTAATTAAAAAATATTCATTATTATTCAACAAATAATAAATAATCTATAATAATAGATGCTTTTTTATTTCCTATACCATCTATATTTGACAATAATTTAATTTGTTTTTCTTTTGTTTCTTCTTCATTAAGAACTTTAATTAATGTCTTCAAATTAGGATATTTATCCTTAATTTTTTTAGCAATTTCTTTTGAAATTGATGGTATTTGCGATAATTGAAGTAAATAACATGTTTCTTTATCAATATTTGCATTTTTCTTTGTTTTGATTTTACATACATCAATATAATCATTATTTGTATTTAAAGGAGTAATTTCAGAATTTATATTTATATTAAAATTTTCAGGTTTATCAATTATTTTTGTTGCCAATAATAATAAAAAGGTTATGGTATCATTAGTATCACTTGTAAATATAACATTAATTTTATCCCTATAAAATGAATTTAAATAAACACTAGTTAATATTTTTTGATTATTTTGATTTTTAATTGAAGTTATTGTATCACCTTCAATTATATAATTAATGTTTGTCAATGGTGATAATGATAATAATGACAACAATCTTGATTTTTGTTCTTTATATCTACCATCTTTAATTGATGATAATAAATCTTTAACAGTTTTTCTTTCATAAATAAAAAGACTGTCATTAAATTTAATATGAATATCACCAATATCTAATTGTTCTTTTTTGATTTCAATTTTATCTTTATATTTATCTAAATCTCTGTCAATAATACCAGAATATAATTTTGTTTCCCTATTATCAATAATAATTAAAACAGACATAATAATAATATTAGTCATTTCCTTAATTAACGTTCAAAATAACAAAAACCTAAGTAATTGTTATTTATAACCACTAATAATAATAAACAATCAAACCCAAACACCAACATTCTCGTCAATCCATCTCTGTTTGCCCAATGAAATGTATTTATCAACTTCAGCATCATATTCTGGAAAAACTTTCACAAATTTTGCTCTTACACTTGCTTTGATTTTATTCACAGCAATAAGACGAATATAGAAATCAATGCGCTCTTCATAACAATCAGACATTTTCGAAATAATCCACGAAAATAATTTCAAAAAATCATAATCATTTTTTAGTAATGATTATCATAACAAAAACAATTTCATCCTGTGTGGGGATCGAACCCACGACCACTAGGTTAAAAGCCTAGCGCTCTGCCTCCTGAGCTAACAGGACTTATATAAATATAAATATATAATCCTTATATAATTTTAAATATTTAAATGTAGATATGAGTAATCTATTGTTTAGTGATGTTTCAATATTACGTCTTAACTGGGATAATAATATGCAACAACCATTTTATACATCAGTAAATGCCGGTACAGGTGTAATAACTGAAACTATTACTGATTTATCTACATTTTTAACATCAAATACTGCTAATAGTATATATGTATCATCAAATATATTTGATAATTTATTGTCAAATAATTTATTGATAAATAGTAATTCTCTCGTTAATTACACAAATCAGCAAACATCTAATACAAGTAATAGAGTTTATAGTAATATAAATTTAATAGGTTATACAACATCAAATAATGTTTCAAATATAATAACAACTAGTTTTAATAATTATAATAATTTAAATAATCGACCATGGTTAAATTCCAATAATAATGTCATAAAATTAACTGGTAATGTTGGAATAGGAACAACAAATCCAATTTATGCAATAGATTGTGTAGGAACTGTAAAATTAGGAAATAGAGGCACACCTTATGCATCAATAACAACTTTTGCATATTTTGCAGGTTCCAGTGGTTTAAATCAAGTATCATACTCAATAACATTTGCATCAATAAATAGATCTTATCCTGATATTTCAAAATTACTTATATTTGTGACACCTGAAGAAGGAACAGGATCATCTGAAGTTTTTATTTCAAGTATATCGCGAAAAAATTCATTAGGTATTGTTGTTAATGTTGCTACTCTTTCAGGAAATCCATGGAATCCGCCAATAAGTCTTATTTTAAATATATGTATATATGAATTAGTATAATGACAAAATTAGACATTAAGATTATACTAGATGATTATATTGACATGATTTACATATATGAAGTTATATGTAATGAAACATATAATTATTATTATAATTTAAAATTTTTTTTTGAATTTCCAATTATTTTCATTAATGTTATAATGACAATTATAAATTCAACAATTACTGATATATATATAATAAAAAATGCAAATATTTTTCTTAATGTAACAACTATGCTTCTTGTTTCCTTAAGTAATTATTTTAAAATAACAGAAAAATGTGAAATACTTAAATTAACAAGAGATAAGTTTATTAAATTATATAATTTAATAGAAAAAAGAAAATATACTGAAGATATATCTGTTGATTTTATAGATATTGTTATTACTAACTATGATAATATAATTGAAAATATTAGTTTTACTTTTCCTCAAAAAATATTAATTAAAATAAGAAGTGAATATGCACAAAAACGAACATTACCTTTATTTATAAATGGTATCAAAAAATTAGATAAATATAGAGGAGTCAATGGTATTATATCTCCTTCAACATTAAGCACATTAGATATGAATGATGTCATTTAAATAGATTTTGTTTTTGATTTTGATAATTTTTTATTTATTTCCATATCATCTTTTGTTTCTAGTAATTTGAAATCTTTCATGTCTTCCAACCAATATTTATATCCTTCTTTATAAGGAGGATATGGACATTTGGGAGAATATGGATCTATTATTGTTGTATAACTTTCACAATTATTTATTATAGGAATTATTTGTAATTGATCCGAAACTGTTAAAATATTTAATGTTTTTGAAAGAATTCTTTTATTTCTTTTATTTGGAACAATACCTAAATAAAATAATGTAGGTATAGATACAGGATCTGCTAATTTATGATCAAAATAAATCATATAACTATTGATACTGAAAAATTTATCTGCCTTAGAATTATCTCCATTATAATATCCATCCAATAATTTACATTCATTTGGTGTAAGAATAGACATTACACTCTTAATAATTGTCATTGTTTGAGAAAAAAATATGTGTTTTTTTTGTTTTTCTTGAGTTTTTTGTTTTTTTCTTGAAATAGAAAATGAACTACTTTTCAAATATCTTTTTTTTCTAAGATTATATGGCATTGATGATGTATTTTTAACTTCATTATCATCCTCTACAAAATGATATTGATAATTATGTATAATATAGTCAATTGCTTTACGAGAACCATAAGGAACCATTATAAATAAATTATATAAATATTCATATCGTTTAAATTTTTTTATACTTGAACCAAGTTGTGAACCAGAATAAATACAATCATCTATAAATATAATAGTATCCCCTTCTTGAATTTCAGGTGTATCAACTGGATAATTTACTATTATGATTTTACAATCGGAATTTTCTGATTTTAAAATTTTTTTCATTCTTTTTATAACATATTCCATAATCCAATAATTTGATTTATATTTATATTTATGATGTTTTTTACTTTCATCAATTGTTATAAAAATAAAAATAGGTCTATTTAAATCAAAATGTAAAGTTTCAAAAGTTTCAAAATATTCATCAATTATTTTATTTACTGATAATATAAATCTTTCATATGAAATATGTTGTGTATTATCAATTATTTTTCTACAAATATCTTTAACTTCTTCATCTGCAGCATCAATAAATTTTTTACATGCATTAATATTTAATTCAAAAGATAATGGTTTTGGTTCCATTTATCAATATTCCTATATATATATTTATTAAAAAAATGATACATAAAAATAAATTATAAATTATAAATAAATAGATGATTAATATAACTAAACTTAAAGCACCTGAATTAGTTAAAATGTTAAAAAATGATAAAACTTTAACCAAGGGACAAATTGAATTATTGGAATCACAATTATTAAAAATTGCACCTAAAAATGCTTATTTTAAATCAAAAGCAAAAATGACTCAAAATAAAACTCCAGATTTTAAAGATTACAAAAACTTAAAAGCGAGTGAATTAGTTAAAATTCTCAAAGATGCGGATAATGCTTATTTTAATTCTGGACAAGCAATATTAACAGATTATCAATATGATGAAATTAAAGATTATTTCAAAGAAAAATATCCTAAAAATCCATATTTAAAAGAAATAGGTTTTAAACCACTTGATAAATTAAAAGTAAAACTGCCTTATTTTTTGGGAAGTCAAGATAAAATTAAATATGAAAATAAGAAAGAACTCAATTCATGGATTTCTAAATTTTTTAATCCACTTGAATACGTTATTTCTGAAAAATTAGATGGTATTTCATGTTTAATAGTTAGTTCAAATGATAAAGATGAAATAAAATTATATACACGTGGTGATGGTATTAATGGACAAGATATATCAAAATTTAAAGATTTTATAAAATCTATTCCAAAGAAATTGCCTAAAGGTGTCGCTATAAGAGGAGAATTATTATTATCTAAAAGTAATTGGGAAAAAGTTAAGAATGAAGGAGTAAATGCGCGAAATTTAGTTGCAGGTGTTATTAATAGCAAAACTCCTAATAAATTAGTGTTACCTTTAATAGATTTTGTTGCATATGACTTATTAAGTGAACGTATTTCAAATTTTGAAAGTTTAAAGAAAATTAAAAAAATGGGTTTTGATGTTGTAAAACATACATTAATTAAAAAACAATTGGATAATGAACTTTTACTTGAATTATTAAAAGATTTTAAAACTAAAAGTAATTATGAAATTGATGGTATAGTAATTACACATAATAAAGGTTATCCTGTTTCAAATGGTAAAAATCCAGAATTTTCATTTGCCTTTAAATCAAATTCATTAGTTGATAAAGCAGAAGTAATTGTTACAGATGTTGAATGGAATATAAGTAAGGATAAATATTTAAAACCAATTGTTAAATTTGATCCAGTTAAACTTGATGGAGTCGTAATTAGAAAAGCAACTGGTTTTAATGCTGATTTCATAGTCAAAAATAAAATAGGATTTGGTTCAATAATAACTATTCAAAGATCAGGAGGAGTAATACCAGATATAGTTGAAATTCTTAAAGAATCTGATAATGGAAATGCAATAATGCCCAATATTCCATATAAATGGAATAAAACAAAAATTGACATAATAGCAGATACAGAAGAAAAAAATAGAGAACATGATATTAAATCATATACCTTCTTTATGAAATCTCTTGAAATAAAGGGAGTGGGTGAAGGAATTATAACTAAATTATATGATAATTCATATGATACATTAAAAAAAATTATTAATATCACAAAAGATGAATTAATTGAAATTGAAGGTTTTAAAGATAAAAGTGCTGATAATGTATTAAATGGATTAAGTGAAATTAAAAAGAAGAGTTGTATGGAAATAATGATTGCATCTAATCTTTTGGGAAGAGGTATGGGTGGAAAAAAATTAGATTTAATCTTATCTAAATTTCCATTTATTTGTACTGATAAATCAAAAGCAAAGGAATTAACTATATTGGAAATAAAATCTATAAATGGTATGGGTGATGTAGGTGCACAACAATTCATTGAAAACTTAAATAATTTTTATGATTTTTATGAAGATTTAGGTATGAATATAAAAGAACCTGAAAAAAAACAAACTGAAAATAAAAAACCAATGTCAAAGATAAATAAAAAACTTGAAAATAAACATTTCGTTTTTACTGGATTTAGAAACAAAGATTTTGAAAAAGAAATAAAAGATAATAATGGTTATGTCGACTCAACTGTAACTAAAACTACCAATTATTTAGTCATCAAAGATAAAACAAAAATAACAGAAAAAGTCAAAAAAGCAGAAGAAAAAGGAGTTATTATTATAACAGAAGAAGAATTTAAGGATTTATTATCTTAATAAATTCATTGTAAAAAGTTTTAACAATGTAATTTACTATTGAATCAATAATATAAATATTATTATAATCTATTTGAATACATACATCAAAAAATAATTCAATAATTTCATTTATTATAGTATGATTATTTAAACATATTTCTTCAATAATATTTATTATCTTTTTTTTTATATTTATATATTCATTTAAATTACACCAACCGAAAAGATAAATGGGACAAGATTATTATAAAAATATAATAATTTATCATTCATCTCTTTTATTGATGTAAATGATCGCATTAAAGCGACTAACTACAATTTGACGGCTCTGTTAAAGCGGTTTGTAGTTTTTGTAAATCCACACCTCTTTTATATTTTTTTGGTCGTTCATTATATTCCATATAATAGTTAAAAATTTTTTGGATATTTTTACAACCATTTTTATCGCGATTAATGCAACCATTCCGTTTATTTTCCATTTTATATGTTAGGATAGAATGCATTTTTCGTTCTGTATTTTTCTTATCTGGTAGATAAAGATTTTTACATAGTTCTTCTGTTTTATAGTTTAAACAAGATGTTCTATACTCATCTATATCATAAACTCTAAATCGTTCTTGTAATTTTCTCTTTAATGATAAATTTGGTGTTGAAATAAAGTTTTTCATTTGCTTACCAATACTCCAATCACCAATTATTACAATACTATCTTTTGTATAAGTTTTTTCAATCTTATTAAGCATATTATCTTCTGTTCGTTTTTTGTTAATAAATGAATACCATTTATATTGTCTAAATTTTGTTTTTTGATAAAGTTTATATAAGACTTCATTAGTACTTATTTTTTTATTCATAAAATCATTAAATTTATTTATATTGCAACTTTTACTATTGAATGATGATAATTCTTTTTCTTTTGATGTAATATTTAATTCATCTTTATACTTTTTAAGAATTTTCTGATATTTTAATCTTTTAGTTTCATTACACCTTTGTTTATTTGTATAAGAATAAAACTTACCATCATCATTCATCATAGTAAATAAACTTCTTTTACCAGGGTCAATAAAAATATGATTTCCTTTTAATTCTTCTTTATTTACATCATCAATATAAGGAAACTCATATGTTTTTTCAACCTTTTTAGGTTTTTCTTTATCTAATTTCTTTTTAGCAAGTTTCTTCTTTTCTTTTTCTTCTTTTGTCATTTCTTTAGCATCTCTTCGTCCTTTCTTCATCTTTTCTTTTTTGATTTTTTCACCTTCAATATAATCTTTATGAATAAATCTTAAAGAAGTAGCATAACCATCTGTAATAATAGTATTATCAAATATATAATCTTTTATTTTTTGAGTTATATTAAAGAATATGTCCCATAAAAACTCTTTATTTAATTCTATATTATCTAAATACTTCTTCTTTTCTTTATTTACTAAAAGTTCTATTACTGATTTCGTATCTATCTGTATATGATTTGGTATAATAGAAGTTTGTATAGGAAAGAATTGATACATTTTTCCTTCTATTTTTTCTAATTCAATATTCATAAATATCATATATTTAAGATACTTTTGAGGTGTAGTCTTAACATCATAATAATAATTGATTTCAAAATTTCCAGGAACAATTTTATAGCGATATTCTTTAATCCAATTGTGAAACTTTTCATTAGCATTTAATGTACAATTAATTATATCATTTTTAACAACATGTAAATCTTTGAATAATTGTTTTTTAAACTCTTTATTTTCAATTTCTTTTTTATATAAAACCTTAAAATAACTGTTAATAAAACGATTTACATAATCAAAAAAATGCATTTTAATATTATTTTCAATAGAGGTAAGAATAGTAATAGCGTAATAATCTAAAATAGCAGATAAATTATTACCATCTTCTAAATTGAAAGTATGTAATTTTTTAAACTCATTAAATAATAACAGATTATTATTTTTAGGTTTAGGACCACGTGATGGTAAAAGTAAAGACTTCATACACATTTTAATAGTATTTTCATCAATTAAAGGAATATCAATATCATTATGATATTTATCTAAACACCATAATCTCAATAACAAACTTGTTTTTGTTGTAATATAATTCGTTCTATAAACTGCATCTTGGATAGTGTTAAAAATATTAGAACTATCTTCATTTTTATAAAGAATAGAAGTAATAGGTAATTTAATACACTTATATTTATCAGGAGGTTTCTTCATTAAGTATAATACTATATAGTATATATTTAATTATCTTTATATAGTTTTTGATTATGTAACTTTAAATAATCTTTTTTTATCATTACAAAGAAAACAACATTCCATACAACTATTGTAAATACCATCACTCCAATATGATATTCCACTACCATTACAAACATCACAATCTTTTAATGGTTTAATAAGATTTCCATCGTGATTATCAACATATCCCTTTCTCATATCTTTTTCAATATCTAATATTTTATCGTTGATTTGTTTTCTCGTATTTTTTTCAACATCTAATATTTTATCTTTTATTTGTTTTGTATTTTGCATTCCTTTCCACTGCACACTATTCTTTGCTTCTACCCATATTTTTTGAAAATATTCACTAATATCATTATATGTATCTTTTCTATTATATAAAGGGCAATCTAAAATTTCTTTCCATTCAAGACCATCAATATAGTAATTATTTACTTTATTGCTGAAAACTATAATTAAATCATCAAATTTTATGTCATTGTTTTCTAATATATGATGATTTTCATCATATAGTTTCCATTTATTTTGATATAATTTACCAATATTTATTCTTTCAATAAAGCTATAGTCATAAGTTATTTTATATACACTTCCTAAAATTCCAAATTGTCCTTTCCATCCTGATTTAATTATTTTATCTTTATGAGGTTTATATACTTCTTCTTTCCAAATATTTGTATCTCCTTTAATTTCTATTAGTATTTCTTCCTCGTCAAATTTAATAATAAAGTCTGGAATATATCCATCTAAATCTATTGGTTCATATTCCCAATTCCATTCTAACTTTTCAAAAATATAAGCCCATTGTGCTTCAATTCTACTTCTGTATTGAATACCTCTTACACCAATAGTTGGAATACCTTTGTTATTTGACATTTTATGAGATAAATAAAAAATAAAAATAATCATTTTTTTATTTTTTCTCTTGTAATTTATTTTTTTTATTCAAATATGCTGTTCTTCTATACTCTTTTAACTTCTCTGGGTTCTCTTCTTTTAATTTTTTTAAATAATTTGCACCACCTTCTTTTACCTTTTCCTTATTTTTTTCATAATATCGTCTATGAGTATTACCATAAGTATATTTTTTTAATTGTTCTTTTAATTCTAATATTTCATTTTTAAGTTTTTCATTTTCTTCTACCAGTTTAGTAATATCCATAATGTTATATATTATTATGTAATATATTTTTAAGTACATTTATATAGTAAGAGAATGGTAGAACAACATAGTAAAGATTATAAATTAACTGCTGTTAAATATTATTTAACACATAATAAGACAATGAGAGATGTATGTAATAAAATATTTAATTGTAAAATACAATCTCTATCAAGATGGAAAATAAAATATAATAAAGAAGGTAATATAAAAAGAAAGAATAGAGAATATAAAAATACAAAAATTACACCAGAAATTATTTTATTTGTTAAAGATTATGTAAAATTATATCCTACAACTACTTTATGGGAATTTTCTAAAATGATTAATAAAAAATATAAAGTAAAATTATCAGACCATTCTATATATAATATATTACATCAAAATAAAATTACAAGAAAGAAATTAAGAAGTAAATATTATCCTGAAAAGAAAGAAGGGCAAGAAAAAGAAGATTTAGAAATATTTTACAAAAAGTTAAAAAAGTTTAGTTATGATAAAACAATTTGTTTAGATGAAACATCTATTTATCTAAATATGAAACCGTCTTATGGTAGAAGTAAAAGCGGAACAAGAGTAATAGATAAAACATATAAATATCCTTATAAAAGATATAACTTATTATTTGCAATTAGTGCTAATAAAATAATAGGATATGTATTATATAAAGACCTAAAAGGTGGATTAAAAACGCAAAATATATTAGACTTTTATAATGACTATATTAAGGATAAATATAAAAACTACCTTATTATAATGGATAATGCTGTTATACATCGTTCTAAACAAATAAGAGAAGTAATAGAAAGAACTAATAATTATTTATTATATAGTGTTCCATATCATCCAGAAACAAATGCAATAGAAGAGTTTTTTAGTCAATTAAAACATTACATTAAGAAAGAAAGTCCAAATACATATGAAGATATTGATAAAGTAATAAAAGATATAATAACAACAAAAATAAAGAAAGAACATTTAACCAATTACCTAAAACATAGTTTTAAGATATACAAAAATAAATAAATCTTGTCCCATTTATCTTTTCGGTTGGTGTAATAAAATATTTTGATATTCTTTTATATTTTCTGATATTTGATTTACTATTGATTTCATAATATAAATGTAATATTATATTTAAATATAAATTTGTATTATTTTCATCATATTTTAAAATAATATCAGGATTATTATCAATTATATGATAGTTATAACTTTCATAATATTTTATTATAATATTATCTATTAAATATTTTTCATAAATTATATCATTTATATAATTATTTTTTTCATTTAATATTTTATGTAAATAAATATCTTTTTTTCTATAGGGATATGCAATTAATAAGTCATCATTATAAATACAAAAATCATAAATATTAATTAATTCTATTTCTTGACCATTAAAATTGTAATTATTTAATAATACTTTTATCAAAATATCTGTACCAGTATCTAAATATATAATTGATTTATCAGAATTATATAATGGTATATCATTTTTCTTCCCTATAAAATCTATATATATATTTCCATTATAATGATATATTTTATTATATTTTCTTTTTTTTAATGACAAAATCCATATAATTTTATTTTTAGTATATTTTTCAATAGCTTTTATTGTTTCAGGTTTTTGAAAAGAATATTTAATAAGTATTGTTGTATTATTATTACTAATTTCTTCTAATTTAATATTAAACCAATATGGTTTTCTGTATTCATATTTAAATAATTTAAACCAATTATTGTAAAAATGTTTATTATATTCAATAAATTGTTTGGAAACAAAACAACTATTTTTTACATTGGAATGACGAAAATGAGCAATTTTATTTAATGAATTTACATAAACTACACTATCATCATTGCAATCAGCACATTTAAATTTTAATTTATTATTATAAGTATCCTTATAATTATTTTCTCTTATATTATAAGCTAAAATTATTTCATTATTTCTTTTATCAATTGCATAAAACATTCATATAATTTTAAATATTTTTAACTTTATATAAAATAATATCATTTAATTATTCTTTAATGAAATTTAGATTAAATAAAATAGAAGAATTTATTATCTTAACAATTTATTATTAAATATATTTAAATAAATTTCATATTTGCGTATATAAATAAATAATGATAAATCTTTTAAATATTCAATATGTTGATTATAATTATAATTATAATTATAAATTTTAATATTAGTTATTTTTATAATATTAAATATATTTAATAAATAGTCTGCAAAACCAATATTAAAATATTTTTCAGATTTATAATCTATGAAACATAAATCTAGTGTTATAGATTCTATATCACTAATAGTAATATTATTTTTAATTTTAATATTTAATTCATTTTTTAAATAATATTTAAACTTTAATTTATTTTCATAAAGAAATTTTTTATTAAATATTTTTTAGATTTCTTTCATTTTTATAATCATTAGTATCATTAGTATCATTGGTATCATTGGTATCATTGGTATCATTAGTATCATTGGTATCATTAGTATCATTGGTATCATTAGTATCATTGGTATCATTGATATCATTGGTATCATTGGTATCATTGGTATCATTAGTATCATTAGTATCATTGGTATCATTAGTATCATTGGTATCATTGATATCATTGGTATCATTGGTATGAAATATTTGACAATAAATGTCTTGAATCATGTGTAAAAAAATGCCTTTAAAATATTCTTTACCAATATTTATTTTTAAATAATTGTATTAGTTCTTTTTCTGAATTATCACAATCATTACAAATAATTTGTAATAATAATCTTGTTCCGTTTGGATAATTTTGAATTCTTTTCAAATTTTCTTGTTTTGTCTTGCCAATTTTATATATTGGTTCATTTAATCTGATCAATTCACTTTCTTGTAATAAATATATATATTCAGTCATAATTATTATCAGTTATAATAATATAATGACTAGTAACAATCATTTTTTAATTCTTCCCAATCAATTATTTGAGGACATAGAATTATTAAAAGGATTTAAGGAAATTTTTATAATAGAAGAACCTTATTATTTTTCAACAACAGAAATAAAACCAAATAAAATAAAAATTGCATATATGAGATCATGTATGCGTTATTATTATGATTATCTTAAATCTCAAATAAAAAATTCAAAAATAACTTATATTGAATTTAAAGATTTAATAAATGATAAAGATTATTTATTTTTAAAAAAAAATAAATTTATTTGTTATGATATTAATGATTTTAAATTAAGAGATAAATATAAAAAATTGGGTATTTTAGGAAACTTATATGAATTAGAAACGCCCATGTTTTTAATGACCAAAAAAGATTTAGATAGTTATGATAAGAAAACACCTACTCATGCAAGTTTTTATGAATTCAGTAAAAAAAAATTGAGGATATTGGAAGGAGTTAAAAATCAAGATGTATATAATCGTTCAAATCCAAAAGAACCCATTATTTTTAATCAAACATTATCATATATAAATAAAGGCAATATTAATTATTATAAAGACGGTATTGAATATTCAAAATTGCCTTTTTTTAAATCTCATGTAGGAAATCCCACATTAGAAACAATTAAATTTTATCCAATTAATTCTAAAGATGCTTATTTGGCATTTAAATATTTCTTAAATAATAATTTAAATAAATTTGGTTTATTTCAAGATGTTATAAGAGATAATAATCCATTTAATTATCATGCAATTATAAGTCCTATGTTAAATATTGGATTATTAAATCCATTAAAATTAATTGAAATTTATAAAAATTATCAATCACATATACCTATTGAATCTTATGAAGGTTTTATTAGACAATTAATTGGTTGGCGCGAATATATGAGATATTTATATACATATAAATATGATGATTTAATCAAATCGAATAATCATAATAATAATTTGTCAATTGATAAATCATGGTATACTGCAACAACTGGATTATATTTATTGGATAATGAAATTAAAAAAGCAATTGATTTTGGATATGCACATCATATAATAAGATTAATGGTATTTTTAAATTTCTTATTATTATCTGAAGTAAAACCAACAGATATTTATAAATGGTTTATGGAAGTAGTAAGTATAGATGCATATGATTGGGTTATGATTCCTAATATTTATAGTATGGGATATTTTAGTTCTATTGGTATGAAAAGACCTTATTTATCATCTTCAAATTATTTGTTGAAAATGAGTAATTATAAAAAGGATGGTAAATGGGATATTATTTGGACTGATAAATTCCGATCATTTGTAACAACAAGAAAAATAAATTTTTATCTTAGAAGTATTAAAAAATGATTATGATTATAAATATAAATATAGATATAAACATAATCATCAAATATGAGTTATAATTATGATGAAAATGATATTATTTCTCAAATTTATGATTCCTATTGTGAAATTAAACATGATTGGGAACATGAATTACAACAAGTTGTATATGAATTAGTTCTTTATAATGATGATGAAAATATAAATGAAATAATAACTCATTATGGTGGCACTTATTATATATGTGACTTATATCAAAGAAAATACAAAAAACTTAATATTATAGATAAAAATTTAAGTTATAATCAGTTTCTTGCATATATTGGAATGTATCATTCGATTTATGAGCGCCTAAGTGAACTTATTGTAATGAACTTTTCACTCACAATTTAAGTTTGATTGAAACTAACTATATCTGCAACTGAATTATTTGAATTATTGATTTGTTTTATAATTATTATTTGATTTAATTTTGGAGAAATAACTGTTCCAAATAAACAATCAAATATCAGTCTAGTTTTTTTTATTATAAATGATTCATTATCATTTATAAATACATCAGAAAAATTACCATAACACATGCAATAAGGTATAAATATATATTTCAAACTATAACACATGCAATAAAAAAGAGGAACTGAACAAAGTAATATAGGAATTAATCCAATAATAATCATTCCTTCAATACTAAGTTTATTTATATTAGTAATATTAGTATTATTAGTATTATTAACAATTGAAGTATTGATATTTGTAATATTATTCATTATAACACTAGATTAGATTACAAAAATCATTTTTTATATCCAAATAATTTGATAATCATAAAAATTGTTTTCAATGGATTCTTTTAATTCTATTTCATTATAATCATTATTAATTTCATTAATATTTAATAATATTATTTTATAATTTTCTTTAAGATAAATATTTAAATTTTCATTATTATAAATAATATTATATTTTTTTGTTTTTAATAAATATTTAATAAATTTATCGTAATAATTATTATTATCATTATTAATATTATCACATAGTAATTTTAGAATATTTGAATTATTAATTATAAATTCATAATTTTTATTTTTAAATAAATAATTAATTATTTGATTTTTATTTGATAATAATTGAATATAATCTGAATAATATTCAATTAAATCATTATAATTTAAATTATCATTTGTATTAAAATCATTTTCCAATAATTGAATGTCTTCTAAAAATTTATTTCTGCAAAACTTCAAAATTTTAAAATTAATTCTATATAATTCTAGCATTTTTAAATTGTCCATTTTAATTGTTTTATCTGTATATATAATCCCTTTTTCACTAACATTAATAATTTCTTTAATGAAATCATAATCTTTTCTAAGATTATAATTTACATATTCCATTATATAAATATTAATTTTAATTGTTTCTAAAATTAATTTCTTATCATCTTTTAATGATTGTGATGCATATGCAAATGATAATGCTGATTTATTTATTGCCAACTTTACTATATCAATATCATTTTTAAGTCTTTCAGATACATATTTTAAATTAAAACCATTTCCAAATTTAATAGCATCAATTGCTATTTCCTTATTATCATGTAATCGATCACTTGCATATTTATATATATATGGATTTAATCTGATAACTATTTTAAGTATATCTTCATCATCCTTCATTTCATTTGGCAAATCCTCATAAACAAAGGGGTTATTATTAAGTGCTTTAATTACAAGTGTTTTATTTTTTTTATTTAATTCATTAGAATAACTTAATAATCTACCATCAATCTCAATTACTTCATTTATTATATCATATCTATTTCTTATTGTTTCTGGTAAGTATTTAAATATAAATTTATTTTCTTTAATGATATCAGCAATAAAGTCCTTGCTATTTTTCAATCTAGATGATATATATTTATATATATTATGATTTATTGTAAATGCTGTAAATGCAATCATATAATTATCTTTAAGATCATCGCTCAAATATTGAATTGAATATGGATTTAATATAACTGCTTCATATCCAATTATATAATTATTTTTTAATCTATTTGATGCATATTTTAAACAAGTAGTATCATATTTAATTACATTTATAATAAATGTAAAATCATCCTTTAATTTATCTGATACATATCTCATGAGATTATGATTACATGAATTCATTATAACTGATAAAGCAATAGAATAGTTATTTTTAATTTCATCAGATGCAAATTTAAATGCATATGGATTATTATTTATTGCAATGGTTACTAAATCTATATTATTTTTAATTTCATTAGATGAATGTCTTAATAATAATCCATCATATCCAAGCATATATTTTGTAATATAAGTATTAATCATTATCTATTTTTATGATAAATATTTATAATCATTTTTTATGATAAATAATTATAGATAAAAATGACAAGTAATTATATAATAACAATTGTTGTCATTTTGATTATTGATTGTATTTGGTTATATACAAATAAAAATAATTATAATAATTTGGTCAAAAAAATTCAAGGATTTGATATTCAATTAAATTTAATTGGTACATTTTTATCTTATTTGTGTGTTATTGCTGGTTTATTTATATTTAGTATACCCATGATTAAATATGAATATGCAAAAGAAAAAAAAGAAGAAAACCATAAATCATTATTACTTTTATCAATTAAATATGGTGGATTAATGGGATTAATTATTTATGGTGTAATTAATGCTACAAATATAGCAATATTTAAAAATTATAATATAAATATTGCGATCATGGATACTATTTGGGGTTTTGTTTTATATTCATTTTCTGCATATTTATTTATGTCATTGGAGATATATCGTCAATAATATAAGGTTTTTTATTAATTAATTCATTTGATGAATATATTGTTGTATTAATATATCTTAATTCACATAAACAATCTAATATTGATTTTAAAAATAGATGAAAATAACGTTTATTATATATACGATTATATAATGATGTTTCTGAAGGTGTAAATAATTTTTTTTTAATTATTGTTGTTTCATCTTTATTACAGCAAGTTAATAAAAATGGCATTATACATATAAAATCATATCCCATTTTTAAATTTACTTTGTGATTACTAATAGGGTCTGTTAATGATTTTGCGTGTTCATAATCCCAAACAATCCACAAATAACCTAAATTAGGCAAATAATAATCCTTACCAAATATTTTATAATGGTAATATCCGCCTTCTTTTATTTTATGATATAAAAAGTTTCCATCATGTGCATCACAATGATAACAACCTGTTGTTTTATAAAAAAACATCAACGAAATGAATATTTGAGCAATTTTATTTCCTGCAATTTTTCTATTTTCATTTAATTCAATATTTAAATTAAATGTTCTTAAATCTCCAGAAGCAAGTTCATTTAAATAAACATAATAATCCTTATCACTTAATAAAAATTTTGGTTCTTTATCTTTATTATGAGTAATACCTCTTTCTTTTGATGCTTTAAATGAACTTTTTCTTAAATTATTTTTCATACATAATGCATATCCATATGAAATTGGAAAATGAGGACATAAATTTTTGATTACTGCATTACTTACCATTTCATTATTTTTAATTTCAACTGGTGTTTTATAACTAATGGGACTGACTTTGACAACATATTTAAGCAATTTATTATTTTTATCTCTAAAACTACTTAAATAAATCGCACCATGAGTGCTTCCTGAACCAATTTCTTTTTTAAGAATAATATTATTTCCAATTCTAAAAATAGGTTTTCCTGTTTTTTCATCAAATTTATAAAACTTAACACAATAATTATTTCTATCTTTATCAAAATTTAAATTTTTTACTATTTTTTTATAATAAACAATTCTATCATATATATTTGCACTAACACGATTAACAAATGGTATCAAATATTTTTTCATTTTAGTTTTAATTATATTTGCTGCATTATCTTGTGTCATTTCTTTTTTTTCTTTTAGTTTCTTTAGTTCTTTGAGTTCGTTTTCTTTTTCTTTTAGTTTCTTTAGTTCTTTGAGTTCGTTTTCTTTTTCTTTTAGTTTCTTTAGTTCTTTGAGTTCTTGTTCCTTAAGTTTCTTTTTCGTTTCTTTTTCTTTTAGTTTCTTTAGTTCTTTGAGTTCTTGTTCCTTAAGTTTCTTTTTCGTTTCTTT
>Ga0315906_10000084_pt1 | contig 143480 bp, 122 predicted proteins | sample LakEriMetagenome_4_FD_203526 | JGI IMG/M metagenome (GOLD analysis project Ga0315906, IMG submission 203526) | Freshwater fungal communities from buoy surface, Lake Erie, Ohio, United States - Buoy 2 MA122 | ecosystem: Environmental > Aquatic > Freshwater > Lake > Lake biofilm | place: USA...
AAGGTGAGAGCCTATGGCCAAATGCCGTTTAAGGATCTGATGCAGGAGACACTATTGATTGCCTATTCAAAATTAGAACAAGTTAAAGACCGTGAAAAGTTTCTTTTCTTTTTGTTTGGTATAGCTACCCGAGTCCTGGCCAACGATAGAAGAAAAGTCAAGCATGCAGACTTAAATGAGGTAGCTGAATCCAATCACTTTCAGTTGCCCGAATCAAACCGAAAATCAGAGATAGAAGAGCTGTACAAAGCACTATCCTTATTGCCTGAAGATCAACGAGACGCGCTGGTCTACTTTGAAATTGTTGGATTTTCCGTGCGAGAAATTGCTGCCTACCAAAAAAAATCAGAAGAAGCAGTAAGACAATCCCTGTTTCGAGGCAGGCAAAAATTGTGTGCTTTGCTTAAAAAAAATGTTGAATCTAAAACTTCAGCGACATGAATCAGGAATCACTACAAAATCTCTTTAGTGAGATAAAAAATTCTCCATCTGAATCCTCCATTAATGAAGTTTCGGGCTGGTTGGATAAAGCATCAGTTGTAACAACAACAGCAAGTGCCAAAACGTTTTCCTTAACTACTAAAATAATTTCAATGATTTCAATGATCGCCATCGCCGTATCTGCCACCATTTACTTCACATCAGATGATACATATGTTGATCAACGAGCAACTGCGACGCCGGCTGAAAATAAGTCAACCTCAACTACTCTTCAGACTACTAGGCTAAAAGACTCTATAAAAAAAGAGGGAAGTATCATCGTATCTGTTTCTCAGCTTGTGCAAGAAGATAGTGTACCCGCAAAAACAAGCATATATACCGAAAGGAGTCCAGTTGAGACAGAAGAAGCTAGCCAAATCAAACGATCGGACTTAAGTGAAAATCCGCAGGTAAGCTTTACCTCCTCTTTACATACGAATGAAGTCGATTCGGGGATGTGGAAATCAATAAATGACAGTCTCTTTATTGATACTGTTTTTAATGGGGTAAAAAAATTAATATTTAGTGGAGTCATTAACAATAAGATTGTGGTGAGAGGAAGCCAACGCAATAATGTAAGCATGAACTACTCCTATAAATACAAGGCTAAAGGAATATTTGTTGGCAAAAGTAACTGTAAGGTCAGTTTTAATAAAGTTGATTCGGTATTAACGATTCGGGTGGAACGTAATGCCACTGTGAATGTAGGAGTTAGTTATACTAAAATGAGCAGTAACATAACTTTTGAAGTCCCGGAAAATATTTCAATTGATGTAAACACGAGTTTTGGTGATATCGAGATAAAGGAGTTAAGAGCGAATGATTTTTATTTTAAAACAGCGTATGGTGATATTCAGGCACATGGTATTCAAGGAAATACGGTCTTTAATACAAGCTATGGAGATATCAAACTTGACACTGTCAGCGGAAACATAGTGAGTAAAACCAGTTATGGTGATATTAAAGGGGTACATATTACCGGTGCTGAATCCATTGAATTTAAATCTGGTTATGGCGATATAAATTTTCTGTTAGCCAATCCGATTAGCGACTGCAGGCTTGAGTTAAAAACAGGTTATGGAAACATCAAGGTAAGGCGTAATGATTTGGAGATTGAGTCAGGCAAAAAACTATCTTTTGGGACCGGAAGAGTGAAGGTATTGACTACTACGGGATACGGAGATGTAATCATTAAATAATCAAAAACAAATCAGTATTTAGACATATTGAATATGATTTATAAATTTAACGATTAACTAAGGCAACCTTTGCTCCTGCAATTTTGCGCGATCTAATTTATTGATTTACAGATAATTAATATTCCGGCATATGGATGCAATTATCTAACACTTTTCAGGCGTGTTTATTATTAATGTGCTGCATATTTAAAAGCTCATTGAAATATTCCTTCAATATTTCAATGTTAATCTGTGGATCTTTACTATCCGGTAGTGTTATTGTCATCTCATCCAGAAAGCCCATGAGTTCCGGATGGCACTTTTTCAATGCTTCAATCAGCAGTATGATCTTTTCGTTCCATTCATGTTCCGTTTCCATTTCCGCATATTCATTTAATCAACTTTCAAGTTAGACCGGTAAATCATTTAATTGAGATACTAGTCATTAATTTATACAATATCTCTTTCTTTATGAATTAAATTCTTCCATGAATAAAATCCATCTCCAAACTTCAGGTAGATCAACAGCATGATAAGAATTATTACAGCAAATATCATTTCTATACTGTAAAAAGAGGCGTTTTTTGTATTATATAAAACAATGATAGCCCCGATAACTAATGGTATCTGTATAGATATTACCAGGCGAGTATACATTCCTATTATTATCAAAAGTCCCCCTAATATATGTATCCATGGTATCACAGCCTCGAGGACAGAAAACTTCTCAAGCAAATTTGTTTCAGCAATTACTTGTTGAAGAACAACTTTATTTCGAATAAAATCGACACCCTTGATAAATAAAGCTCCTCCTAGAATTACCCTCAATAAAAGGATAATGATTGTATAAGGCAATTTTGCGTCTTTTACAATGTTGGAACGTTCTGTTGATAGCATAGAAATTCATTTTATTAAATGTATTCCATAATGCTTGCGCAAAGAATGATAAAAATCATCTTTCAGTATAGAATAAGTAATGACGTGTGAATGGATTCTTCGAAAGATGATGGTCTGATTTCAGAACTTTTTAAGTATTGTATAAGGCAGTGATTTGAGTAGATAGCTGATTAAACGCCATCGTTTTGTAATGTATACTACTTTTTTCTTTTGTTTGATGGCATCATAAATCTGTTCTGCCGCTTTCTCCACCGGCGCCAGCCAAAATATCCCATCTCCCTTTGCCATATCTGTATCAACATAGCCGGGGCGGATATCTGTTACATAGATATTTGAATGAGATTTATTTGCATTCAACCGCAGCCCTTCCAGATAATTTATTTGGTACGCCTTTGTGGCATTATATGAAGGAGCCACCCCATTTCCTCTTATTCCTGCGATGGAACTTATATTCAAGAGATGACCATGCCCTTGTTTTTTGAAATAATTCATCGCCCAATCCGCTACACAGGTAAATCCCTGAATATTCGTTTTTATGACATCATTCTCCACTTCAAAAATCAGGTTTTTATTTGCTTCGCCAATCCCCGCTGAAATGATCAGTAAATCCAGTCCCCCGATCTGATGAACCATTTCATTACAATTGGATTCAATGGTTGATAAATCCTGAACATTCATTTTTTTTACATTTAGCTTACCGGGATAAGTTGTCTGAATCGATTGTAACAATTCTTCTCGTCTCCCTGTTATTCCAACTAAATAGCCTTCCCTTACTAGTATTTCGGCCAACGACCTGCCGATTCCACTTGTTGCTCCTATGATAATTGCCCTTCTCATTTTTTAAAAGTATTTAAATAAAAGCTAATCAATAAGTTTCTGTAATTTAATACTAAGTTTAATCCATTTTTTTTCTTTCTTCAATCATTTGATCTAGTTTTTTCACAAATAATTCATAGATGTCGCCATCATGACGCTCAAGTGGCATGGAAAGAAGCGTATCAATACGTTGATTAATTGATTCCTTGATCCACCTCTTCGACTCTTCTTTTCTCCAATCATTTCTCTTACCTGTCATTTTCTGTGTATAGAAAAGGAATTGACATGGATAACGATTGACTAAACCATTAAAATAAAGTTTTGAGAACCAGCCTACCACTTTAGTTTGGAAGCAAAATTGATGTAATAGTTCCTGCCATCTCTGTTCTCTTGTTTGTTCATTGTTTGTGTAATTTTTAATCGAATGGTTCTCAGTGGTGCGACGAAGTTGATAATCTGGCCAAGGATTTATTGCATTACGTAATTTTTGTAAAGCTTCCGTCATCTCCCAGAAATAAGTCTTAACGATTGATGTCTTATTTTCATCGAGGTCATAAAGTAAAATCACTCTGTTAGTCAGATACTCAAACTTTTTTTTCAGATAAAATATTGAATGAGCAGCATAGGTCGGCTGTGTATTACTGTAGTGTGTGTCAAAAGCAGCAGCCATTTCTCCTAAAACTCTTTTCAGTGGTTTATTTCTGATGTCAATTCCGAGATAAGACTGAATAATTTCTTGGACAGACAATTCATCTGAAAATACGTCAACAGGCATCATCATCATTATTTTTAAATGATTAAATAAATTGAAATCGGTTATGCGAAAAATGCGAATCATTTATTCTTCTTTGAATTTATTAAATGAATCAGATCAGTCAGATCGCCGCCGATATGGCAATAACCGCATCCCCATTTATTTGTCGCTAAGCTGATCTCCATACTGTGAGAGCGACCTGTAGCGCAATTGGCTACCCAGCTTGTTTCGGCATGCAGAGAAGGGCGTGGATATAAATGATTGCTTTCACAGAACAGGATCAATGAGTTTCCTTTGGCAATAAAGCGCGCTCGTGCTTCCTTACGCTCCATATTTTCTTTAGCTGCTTTCTGTATTTTGTCAAACTCAGCCAGCGTAAAAAGATCACTTTTGACATAATAGGGGGCTCCCAAAAAGCCGCTCGGCTGACTGAAGAAATCAATCAACCAACCATGTAAAATATGCTTATCGGAAAGGTCCATATCTGAAATTGGACATTCCATCATGGGAAGTGGTGAGTCCGACGATCGCCGGTAACCCGCCAACGCAGTTTCCTTTTCAATAAAAAGTTTTTTTACATCACGGTCAATTCGGTAGTATAACCGGGTACAGGCTTCTTCAATGCCTATATGATTATACTCTTCATACTCCATTAATGCAATCATTTTTTCCATAAATAAAATTTTAAGGATGAATAAGATTGCAGCAAGAAAAAAAGGAAGATTTACATTTTATTTTGACTAGTAAGTCCTCATCATTTTACCACCGTGGAGTTTTGCTCTCTCGGTTGGTATCCCTGTTACGGGATTCTTGATGCAGGCACAAAAATAGGGAAATCCATATAATTCATCAAAGCCGTCAAGATTATTCTCTTACTTGTCCAGGCTTTGTACAGATATAAGGGAGGCGGTGTGTCTGGCGTTTTCCCTTAACAAACTGATATCAGTTCCGATCTTATCATGTATGAGAGACACCGCCATGCGTCTGTAGGGACGTGTCGATGGTTTACCAAAAACACGCACTTCAGAATTAGGTATATGCAGTGCTTTATCCAGTCCATGAATATGAAAAGATGCAGATGTGTCATTCGCCAGCACTACGGCACTGGCTCCGGCTCTTTCGAGTTTGATTTCAGGAATAGGGAGACCAAGAATGGCACGTGCATGCAACTCAAACTCACTCAGATTCTGTGTGCCCGCCAGCGTAACCATCCCTGTGTCGTGCGGACGCGGACTCAGTTCAGAAAAATAAACGCCCTGATCTGTCAGAAAGAATTCAACCCCCCACAGGCCTGCCCCTGTTAAAGATGCTGTTACTTTCCCGGCCATATCACAGGCATCATCGTAATCCTTTGAAGAAATGGCAATGGGCTGCCAGCTTTCCTGATAATCGCCTCGCTCCTGACGATGACCAATAGGAGGACAAAATAATGTTGGCCCGTTTTTCTGCGTCACAGTAAGCAACGTGATTTCTGTATGAAACGCAATAAATTCTTCAATGATTACCTCCTTGATATCGCCTCTTGAATTTTGAATCGCATAATCCCAAACTTCATGTATATAGGCAGCTTCTTTTAATACGGACTGTCCTTTCCCGCTCGACGACATCAACGGCTTGACAACGCAGGGATATCCAATAGCCTGAACCGCCTCCTGAAATTGATCGAAGTCGGTAGCATAAAAATATTTTGCAGTCCGCAACCCAAGTTCTTTAGAAGCAAGATCACGGATCAGTTTTCTGTTCATGGTAAAATTTGCCGCCCTGGCACTGGGAACTACCTGAATATTTTTCTTTTCATATTCATAAAATCGCTCCGTACGGATAGCTTCAATTTCGGGTACGATCAGATCAGGCTGATGTTTTTCTACAATCTCATCCAGTACGTTTCCATCGAGCATATCAATGATCTCATGGTCATCCGCCACCTGCATGGCAGGTGCTTTAGCGTAATTGTCAACTGCTATAACTGTTTGCCCTAAACGCTTCAGCGCAATGACCAGTTCTTTGCCAAGTTCACCACTGCCCAGTAAAAGAATTTTTTTATGCATATCGGAAAAAATGAAAATCTTTATGAAAAATATTTTTTATTAGTCGACTATACTTCTGATTGGTTGTTATCTGTATCATTTGTTGGTTTCGAATCAGATTCTTTTCGAATCTCACGAACTTCTTTTATGATCTCCACTCTTAATTGACGTAAGCTTCTTGAGGCACTTATGGTATCATCCCATTCGTCACCTAAATCGATCTGGCTTTGTTTTTCTGTATCGGAGGAGGATTCTTTAATAGGATTTTGAGCAGTCTGTGAAAAATTTATGACAAAAGATTGTCCTACTTTATCCCGTTTAGGACCATCTTTTATCAACTTATCGAAGAACTCTTTTGCAAGAGGGTTTTTAGGAACTCCATCATTTGTTTGATCGTCTTTCGAAGATTCGTCTGACATGGTTAAATAATTTAATATTAAAGATAATGTCTTTTTGCAGCGTAATATATAATGGATAAAAAAGCCTACTACGACAACAATGATAACCAAGACAACCTTGACAACTATTTAAGTTTTCAGCAGGCTTATTACATTTGTAAATATATTTCAATTTATCATGACCCTTGATCAGCTCCTTGATTATAGTTTAGCCAAGCCGGATGCGGAAGAAACCTTCCCCTTCGGACCGGATGTGCTGGTGCTGAAAGTAAAGGGTAAGTTATTTCTCTTGATTCCACTTGAAAGGGATCCACTTCAATTCAACGCAAAATGTGATCCGGAAAGAGCGATAGAACTGAGGGAGGAATATGCATCGATCATTCCGGGTTATCACATGAATAAAAAACACTGGAATACGATTATGCTGGATGGGACGGTCCCTTCCAGACTCATATATGACCTGATTGATCATTCGTATGAACTGGTGAGTGGGAGGGCAAAGAAATCACGATGAATCGAAATAACAAATCCTAAAAAATGATCTCATGAATAAACATTTAACTGATCTACCCGAAAAAATCCTTCTGCCTTTCCATGAGTATCAAAAAGCTTCTGATGCCGCATCTAAACACAAAGCCTTGCTAGGATTGGGCGAATCTGTGCTGGTTTATCTTGTCGGAATTCTTTTTGGTGAATATAAACGAAGTGGTCAGGTGGTAGATGCTGTTGAGACTGAATTCTACAGACAATCCGGCCGTAAACCTAGTCTTGGTCACTTCTTATCCTTTCTCCGTTTACTTTCAAAACATGTTACCGGTTCCATATTATCACCCCAGCTTAATCAGGCATTCCGACATCAGTCATTTGGTGAATTCATCAAGGAGTTTGATTTGCTGAAACAGGTCATCGATCAGGGAGCCGATTCAGAATTTTCGGCACTCCTTGAACCGCTTCGAAAAGGACAGACTGCTGGAGCTAAAACCGTCATTGAATTCTATGATACCTTTATTGTGCTTCGGAATATTTTTGCTCATCCGGAGGATAAGGCCGGTAAAGAGATCAAGCGGAAATGGCCACTGCATTCCGATTATTTTGCTGCCATCAACCCTTTGCTTGAAAAAGCCTTAACTGACCTGATTGATCTCTTTGATCAGTTGTTTCTTTATCGACCCGTATTAATGAGACTCATCGATGATCAACAACAAAAAGCAGTTGTTACGGTTGAAGTGGGCAGTAAATCCGCTGAAAAAGAGCTCTCTTTGTCGGCAGAGGAAATCGGGTATCTCACAACTAATATTCGCTATTTATTAGACGAGCATCAACGTATATTCATTCAGCTGTACTATCATATTATCCCTGCCGTGAACGGAGCGGCAGCTCAACGGATCATCGAATCAGAAAAAGCCAAAGAACGCCTTCCGATTTTAAAAGAACTTATTTATGAAAAGCTGATCAATGATCAGGCGATCGATGAGCTCGAATGGTTGATCTTAAGGGATACCGCGAAGAGTAACTATATATCCACGGAAAAATTATTTGAACTCATTGAGCAGGCTCGCGTATCGCTGGGTATTAATGCCGAGGCCGGTACACCTGAATCCCCCGGCAATCTTTTTGTCAAGTCCAAAGAATGGAATGGTCAGACAATCATCTTCAATCCCTGGTTGCTTAAATATTTTTCTCTGGTTCCGCGTTTCAGTAAAGAGACAATTCGTGAAGAGAATGAGTATTCAAAAAGTATCCGAGATAAAATATCGGAGCTCAGCAAATCAATCAGGTCTCGTGATAAAAAGAATACAAGTGAACAGGGAAAAATAGAGGAAGAGAAAAAAGAGCTAATGAAGCTCGAAGAACAATATAACAGACATTATGAACAGACAATATGGGGACAACACCGGAATGTCTGGAAAGAGTGCAATCAGTTTGTTTCGCTTCTCCTGGACAAAAATCTGAATCGTTCTGCGAGTGAAGGCACACTATGGGTCAACACACAAAATTCCTGGCAAATTGGTCAGCTCTCTTATATTTATTGGGCAAAAATTCATCCGGAAACAGCTCCGCTCGGAGAAATCGTTCATACAGGACTGGCCATTTGCAATGAATTTAAATGGGTTCCCAGAAACGTGGATAAAACGATCAAAGAAAAATTACGTAAACCCGGCGTGATCATGTGGACATCGGTGGATGATCTGGCTCTTGAGCGTCTTAACCTGAATGATCTTCACCAGAAAGGCAACTTCAACCAGGAGATGGTGAACAAGTATGAAAAGGAGTTGATGGGATTGGGTGTTATGGTCAAAATAAGAGAAGTGGGGTTGGAGCCGGAAGATCCGGATCAGGTTGATCTCCTGGTTCCTCTTGAAAATTACATTCAGCAGAAAGAACAGTTTACGATCCGTCAGGTTTATTCACGCATCTGGAATCTGGAAGATTTTTTTCCTGAAGGAATCGTTGATATGAAGGCCGTAGCTGCTTTTGAAAAAGAGATGGTCACCCTGCTGCAATTATTTTCCAATGCGGTTGAAATGGCCAATGAGTTTGCCTTGCAGCAGGGAATAGATGCAGAAAATATTGCTCATCGTGAGGATATCTATCAGCGATTGCGAAAATACCTCAACGGGGAATTTAAACAGACTTTGGATAAGCAAGAGTTATTTACGCCGGAGCAGATGCATCAATGGAAGCAAAAGGCAATGATTGATTATGGATGCCGCGAATCTGTTTTTAATAAGATATTCAATCAGTTTCAGCGATCATTAAAAAATTAATACTTTTAACTTCACACAATAAAATACATGAAGATCAATCACGCCATTATACGAATTGTCGGATTACTCGGAGAAGAAAATGATAAAAAGGGTTCATACGTTCAGGAGTTGATCCGCAACGGATACAGCGAAGAGCCTTATCCGCTTAAAGATGGTGTTAAAGATGAAGGACTAACTAAGGTCCTTCGGGATCAGTATTATCCCGATTTCCGAAACGTTATGTTTTTGCAGGATAAAGAGAAGGCCAGTACCCGGCTCTTCAGTCTTGAAGAAAAAAAAGTTTCCCTCGCATATAAATCGAGGGGACAGATTGAGGGCTACTATGAACTGACAGTCATCAAAAGCGAAATATTTTTATTCAAAGGACAGATTGGACTGTTTTCACTTTCGCTGCAACCTGCGGAAGAGCATTATGAAATCCGGCATTTCAGTAATATCATGAGTATTGTACGATCATTTGATACAATGCTCTTGGATCAGAAACTATGGCATGAGTGGATCAGTCTGAATTATCTGGCCGGAAAACCCTTAAGGGGTGATCATGTGATGGCCGATGAATATTCCGGTTCCAAGTTCAAAACATTTTCAGTGATTGATGCCGATTTTACAGGGCAGGACAGAAAAGCTTTGTTGTTTGATTTGGCAACAACTTCACCGATTGGTTCGGGTGCCGGCATCGGAAATTTTGCCCCCGATTCGGAATATTATGAAGAGATCATGTCAAACAGAATTGCTGCCTTTCAGAATTATGAAGCGCTTTGTTTGTTTGACGGGTTTTGCTGTGTAGGATCATTTCAGCTGGGTCCCAGAGGCGACAATCGCTATGCCACCTGGGACTACACGTATTTTCGGATCTATCTGTATCGCCTTTTCTTCAAGTATAATTTATACCGCTATAATTCCATGATCCATCATCAAAAGCAGGATGTTATTTATTACCGCGATCAGTTTGAAGATTTTCTCATTAAATATAATATCAGCCATATCTCATTTAATTTCCTGGGGAATGAGATCTTTCACAAGACAGGACTTGCGCTGGAACTGGATAATGAACTGAACATTTTCAGGGAACGGATCAATAATCTTTCAGCAGCGATACAAGAAAAAAGACAGGCAACTACGAATTTGTTGCTGCAGGGTGTTACATTTTTAGGGTTTATTTCTTCTTTAAGTCCGATCCTCGACTTGTTGAAAGTGTTTGATCAATGGATTGGTATAGAAGATTCCATGCTGAATGCCATTATTACACTTATCATTATTATTGCACTGGTCAGCATATTTTATTATTTGGTGACTGAAAAATGGAGAAAATGGATTTCAAAGATATTCGGTACAAAATAGAAACGGAGTTCCATCTTCTGCGTCATTTTTCAGGCATCTCCGGTGAGGATGAAAAAAGAATGTTGGATGTCGGTTATACGCACGAGCAGATACAGGAGCAATTAGCTCTGCCGGGTTCTCGTTTTTATGCCTCTTTTGCACAGGATCTTACTGCTTTGATTCGCCGCCTAGAAAAAGCCAACATCATTTATGAAACTGGATCCAACGGAAACATCATTTGTACTGCCACTTTTTCAAAAGAAGAATTTCCCAATGGTATTGGGAATGTAAGCATAAAGCATACCGAAGAAATTGAATCTTCCCTTCTGAAAAAAATATATGTACAACCCAACAGAGGTATTCTCATGAACCACCTGGATGTATCTGAATTGCCGGCAACCCGACAATGTTCAATCATATTATCACAGAATAATGGGAATCATCTTGTCGTCAGTGCTTATCCCGGTCCACCGGGCATGCCGGTCCCCAATGAAAATATGCCACCGGATTTATATAATCGTTGCAAAAAGTTCTGGGATGAGCATGTTTTTCTGGTGAAAAAATCCCATCCATAAAATATGGATGGGAGTCAGTTGAATTCATATTAAGCAAAATGAATAATTTAACGGATGGTAACTTTTTGCCTTTCACATTGCTCCCACATATTCACAAAATAATCTGCTGCCCCAAAAAAAACCGTCCGTTCTGCCTGGTTCATGCCAAGATTTTTCAAATCTTGGAAAAAATCCGGATAGAGGCCCATATGAGCCATCCCTTCTGTATTATAATCCCATGTTCTATTTGCTGATCCAAACCGGTATTGTTTCAGTCCGTTAGGAGAGCTGGCAGAAAAATAGTTAATGCGTTTGTTCCAGTTGGCTCTAATAAATGAACTATATCTATTTGGATCATGTGTGCCGCCCGGATTGAAGCGAGGTTTTGTTAATGTAACGAATCCGTTGATATCAGACCCCATAGTAACTGCACGGTTACCCATCTTTCTTAGTGCCAGACGATAATTTGATAAATAACCTGCTGCAGTCATTTCACTGATTCCAACACCAAATAAGCCACCTAATTGGCTGATAGTTGCTAATTGTTCTTCTGTACGCTGATTTTCATTTATTTCTCCCGGCTCTTCTGCAAACCCATCCCGCATACCGGTATGCCCTGACATAACCGGATATCTAAAGGTGCTTGCAATACTTAAGGCTTTGCTGACTGTTTTTTCACTCATATGATCCACATCGATGATCATTCCCAGCTTCATCATTTCCTTTATTGCAAATTCGCCTAATGGTGTTAATCCTTGTCTGTTGATATGCCCACCGGGTATAGAATTATAAATATCCCATGAAGCATCCGGTACCAATAAGCTGCTAACAATTTTAAACTGATCTATACAACCAAGTACAGGAGTAGGACATTTGAATGCATCAAATGCAGGCGGGAAAGGGATTCCGGATAAACCATCAAACAAACCTCTCATGCCAATAATAGCCGCATTCATAGATCCTGCGGTAGGTATATCAAGTGTTCTCAGTGAGTAATTGACCCGGGAATCTGATGACTTTTCAACCTGAAACATCAGTCCCGGAGGTATTGGAGCTCCCCAAGGTAAAGGTCTTGAATTGGTATATTGATTATTTAGGTTGAAGAGCATATTATAAATAGCGGCACCTCCAAATTTGTTATTCACTACATGAATCGGGAAAATATATCTGACTCCTTTTTCATATACTCTTTGTATTTCCTTTCTGACAGATGCCTGGTCATAAGGAGTACCGAGATAATTGAAGTTGCCAATATTATCGATTTCGATTCCCATGATCACGGCAAGTTTACCTGAACGTACGATCCGTCTCATATCTTCCGCATCAAGAGCCAATTCCATGAAATCATTGTGTCTGAATACAAATTTTTTTATTTCATCCAGTTGGAGGTCGGAAGAAGTCTTGTCATCCAGCGGTGGATCTCCGCTGAGAACCCCGCCTAGTAATTCACTGTTTACAGATAATGTGACCATTACTCTCATGCCACCTTCATAGGCCCTTTTGATCCAGTCAACATACATCTGCTGGTGACTGGCCGTTGAATAATGCGGCCAATATAGGAGTCTCGGATAACCTTCATGATGATGATCTCCGTGTAAATTGGATTCCATGGGAACCCGATGAATATATTTTGAATCGAATGCGTGATTGAGAATTGCTGCACGTAAATAATTGCCACAATCATTATCTGTTCCCCAGCCGCCATGTGTTGCATTACAATTGCCCAATGCGACTTCTACGGATGTTGCTAGTTCATCTTTTGTATTACATTCTGCTTGTATTGCATCGAACCCCTTATGTCGTGTGCCGGCAGGTATAATAGAACCTATATCCGGTGCCCCATGAAGCAATTTCTTGCCCATGGACAGATGGCTCATGAGGTGCGTATGGGTATCAGCAGAACCATATAAAGGCGTAAAATAGTCCACCCAGCAACTTTGTTTGCTTCCCGTGAGCAGATTTTTGATTTCAACTTTCTGAATTCGAAGTGAGTCAGATCCCTTGTAGCCAAGATCCGGTGGTAAAGAAAGCATACGAAAATCATCTACATTCAATATCCCCCACTCCTGATCGGTTGAGTTATCCGTAATCCGAATGATATAATTTTTTGAAGTGTCCAGTTGCTGAATATTCCACCACTCTCTTCGGAAAATATAATTGTTATGGCCGGTTTTTGCGTCAATTCCCGGTATTGATTTGTAAAGCGTATCAAATGTAGTGCTGATCTGACCTCCTGATTGCAATTGCGGCAGTTGTGTATTACCTGATGATAAATTGTTTCCGCCACTAACCCGAGGAACGATTGTCATTTCCAGCAACTCAACTTTAAGTTGGGAGGGATTGTTCCCCCCGGATATAAGAAAAGATATATAATTCTGATTAGGGTAGATCTTAAATCTCTCCGAAGTTAACATGCCCGTTGTTTTCCCTTTATATTGGGGCGTTCCTTCGGTACCGGTACCGGTAGTAGTTATCCATTGATTCCCCCTGAAACCAATATGATAAGGAAGATCTGTCCAGTAATCACCACCAATTGTTGTGGTTGAAACATATTGCACATCTTCCCAGCTTACACCACCGCTGCCTTTACGGAGTGGTTGCGCAAATGAAGCACCGCTTCTTTTCCAGCCCGGAACATCAAGCCCTTGTTCAAAATTTGGATTTTTTAAAGGGAAATAAAATGTAGAAGGAACGGGAACAGTAGCCGTTGTTTTGTTGGCTGTAAGTATTTGTGCATACAAACAGACCGGCAGCAAAAACATAATAATCAATAATTTCTTTTTCATTTGTGAAATGCTTATAGTTTTAATGGTCATATGTTATGCCCTTTTATTCTCATTGCAATTGGTGCCGGCCAACTGTTATGGGCATTTCATATGTTTATTATAGTATTTTAATTATCAAACAAAATAGCTTTAATGATCATTCTTGATTCGAATTACATACCGGCCAACTCTGCCAGCGCCATACTGTTTGCTACTTTTTTCAGATCATCGATCGTGACACCATCTCTTCCGTTGATCTGTAAAAAGAAACGATCGGTGATTGCATAGAGTAGTGTAACGCGACCTGATTTTTTAATCAACTTTTCATACCCTTTTACTTCGGGTATGCCGGTATCAAAGCTTCCGGATTTCTCGCGATCATTCTCCACCTGCATATTCATCCCGAAAACGGCTGCTGCCATTGTAAATCCATTGGAGGATTGATTATAGTCTGACAATTCTACCTTTATGGTGCCGCCTGCTCCTTGATACTCCTGTTCTGTGTTACTCCAACCGCCATACATTGGCATATTCACCATTTCACCCCTGGGTTCTCTTTTCTTTGCAAAACCGGGGATCTCAGGTAAATATTTTTCAAGCTCTTTGTAATGCATGGAAAGCGTATCTCCGTTTTTTCTGCGCTCCTCTTTTTTGCTTTGATAGGTTTCCATATTTTCCTTGATCTTTTCGCCCGCCCCCATGATATTACTGATCTCTACCTTACCATCTTTTTCGGTAATGGTAGGTTCGTTAGACCCGCAACTCCACAAGAAGATGGACGAGATGATTAATAAGCAGTAAGTTTTGATTTGTGACATGTGTGAAAGTTTATAAGTGATGAATATTTATTTTTTATCCGGCATCTTCCATTTTAACCTTTGCGGGAAAGAATTCAATTCTATAAATTCTTGTATCGTCTTTACCATTTTCGTCCTCACTGATATCCGGACCTCCCGTATCTCCAACGATATAAAAGAACTTTACCAAAGTGCCTTCTACGGCAGGAAGCTTATATGCCGTGCTCATATAGTTGCCCGCATAAACACGAAATAAATCTGAGATTGCTAACCAATCTGTTGTTCTCACTCCATGTGCCGCCAGAACCTCTGGTTTAATATTTGTTTGATCCAAAAAAGCATATATTTTTTCGCTTACATCAGGCCTGTCTAAAAAAATTCTGAAAAAATTTCCTGCAACATATTCGCCGCTCCTGTAATCTCCGATTTGGGCACCTGCTTTAAAACTTATAAACTGTGTTCTCGACGCCGGACCTGATAATATTTCTGTGATTTTTTTACCATAGGGTGCTTCGTATACAAGCTTGCTCCATTTACCTTCTGTGGTACTCCAATCATGCACTGTTTCCTGTGCCCAGAAACTGACATCAGCAAAAATTTTAGTGCCATTATCGGCTAGCCGCAATTTCACTTCTGTTTTGATCCTGGGACCATTCCCGTTAAATTCCCTATCACCTCTGACCAACGCGCTGGGCACGAGCCATTCCTCAATATCATTGAGTTTAATGTTGAAAATGCCCAAAGAGGCTTCCGTTCTTCTTAATGTTACTTTCAGCGAGTTCAGTCTGGTAATGATTCTGGTATCGTCTGTGCAGTTATCATCATCGCTGATATCAGTACCTTCTGAATCCCCGTAAATTTCCCACTCGGCAACCAGTCCGTCATTCGTGTCAGATAAAGCTTTTCTTATATTCGTCAATTTAGAAAGTCCGCCTGGAATAAATTTAAACGCACCTGATCCGGCAATAAATTTTACTTCTGCCTTACTACCACCTTCAACTTTTATTATATTATATCCTCTGGGTGCTGTAAATAAAACTTTTGCCGTTGTTCCCTCTGTTTCACTATTGTCTCCGCCAGGCAATTCCTTTGCCCTGAACTTTACTGTTGCCAACACAGCGGTCCGGCTGAATGTAATGATGGCACCGGCTTCTATTTCAGGGCCTCGGCCTGCGAAGTCTCTGTCACCCGCCACTAATTTCTTCGGACAAAAAGGACCTATCGCTGTGGCTGGAATGGTAACAACAGAATCACTTTGTCCAAAAAGAAGGTAGTGATTTAATACAACAAGTAATGACAGAATAATTTTTTTCATAACCTATGAAATAAGGGTTATTAAAATGATTATTGCATAGCATCTGTTACAGAAAACAGTGCATAGAAGCAATGCACGCGGTCTGTATTAGAACAGAATCGTCCTGCACTGAATGTTCCGTACTTATAATCGGATGGTCTGGATTGTATGGTTTGTCTTGAAACAAAGATTTCAGGGAGCATTTTGTCAACTACTTGCGGGCCGCTCATGCCATGAAACCCAACTGCTGAAAAGTCATTATCCTTGTGGTTGGTTTTAATATCCACTTTAAAGCGGATCATTACTCTGTTCTCGGATGCCACTAAGGGATTGATCATAATGCTTTTGGTACCATTAGGTATGTTCAGGATCTCTGGTCGGATTGGGTTGTTGGCTCTGATATTAGCATGATTGACAACAGTTCTATTTGGGGATGCAGCAGATGCAGACCACATCCTGCCTGCCCAGATCGGTTTAACAGGTTGTTTTTGTTCATTCGTCTCCCATACTTCCGCCCACACACTTCCCCAGGCATAACTACAGTCGCCACCATGTACATCTTCAATCGCAACATTATGAAACTGGATTTGAATGGCCTTGGCAGGAGTACATTCTCTTTCCGTGTAGGTAGTGGTCGCGCGTGTAACAGCTGTAGAATTATCATTGAGATATTTCAGCTCGTAGCTTACGGCAACCGGAGCCACATTTGGATCGAGTCTCAGTCCCCCACTAACATACGCATTAAAATCTCTCAACTGATTAGGGGAATTAATAGGCATCGTATTGGCAGCATCTCCTCCAAAAAAGAATCCCTTCACCTGCATGGAACTGATGGTACGCTCATATTCCGCACTTGCATTTAGTCTTACTTCCCCTGAACTGCCACCGTTATATGAAAAATTCAGAGCGGCTTCAATTTTTTCTTTCGAAGAATCGGAAGCGATCATGATATATCCCATTCTTCCATAATTGACTTTGTTGACATAAACCAGGTTGGCAGCATTGGGATGGCTTTCCGCCAACATACTACCCATCGCTCTGTTCAGCATCACAGAAAAATATACCTGCGTAAGTTTGGCTATGAATACAGTTTTATTGGTGCTTTTCATATAATTGAAATCAGCATTCAGGTCCACTCCGTAACCGGTATATCCGGCTCCGATTTCAAAAGCAAGCTGTTCGGAGCTGCTTAAATACTGAACATCAATAAATGTTTTAGAAGCATTTTTTACATTACCGGATTTCCGCATAAGGGTAGCTATTCCGTCATATACAGAACCCATACTTGGTTGTACCTGCGTTATGGAAGACCCTGAAAATGCAGCCGAATACATATCTGTTGTGATCTCGTAAGGTTTTAGCACCAGATCAGTGGGTGCGTTGTAAGTGCCTGAAATGAACGCATTGTCATAATAAATCGCACCAGGATAAACCTTGTCATTTTGATTGCCTAATACCACAGCTTCTCCATCTCCCTTTTCTGCACTGATGGTTCGCTCTGTACAAAAGCGACCATTAGTGGGGGTTGTAGCTGATTTGGTTGAAGTAACATTTCTGGTTGGGCGAACCATCCCTCTTTTCATACTAAAGCTTGTACCTGTAGTAGATAAGGGTATAAAAAGAGAACTGCTTCTTGTAAGCGGTCGGATGGCAGTAAGCTTTGCAGCGCTTGTTGTTCCGCTTGAAGTTCTTTGTGGCGTTGGCTGCACCTGAATCTGAGCAAAGGTTGCCACAGTACAAAGCAATAGAATAAGAAAAAATACTTGTTTCATGTTGTTGGTTTATTGATTAATAATATATTTTCGTTTTCATTCAGGTTGTTTGAATTTCTTTTTCAAAAGTCTTCATTATAGTATCAAGAGAAACTACATATTTATGTGGCTGCTGCGCTACAAAATATAGGTTTCAAATTTGCCCTCGGTTATTATAACCTTACTATTCTTTTTATCCTGTAATCGTCCTTCAAATATGCCATTCAGCAAGAGGAGTGCTCCTTTTTCTTTCACTGATGTAATGGTAATTTTAAGGTAGTCGTCGGCCTGAATCATGCTATATATTTTCAGATTCAGCATCAGTTCAGCCTCTCCTTTACCTCTTGTAATCACATAGATGCCCGTACCGCGAAATCCGTTCCATTTTACATCGAGCAGCATATTTTCTTTATTGGCTGCACTGATAAACGCTTTATCACTCTGCCTCATGCCATATCCTCTGGAATGCGTTGAATCCGCTTTGTAAATAATTCCGCCTGCCTTCAGGGAGATAGCACCTTTTGTTTTTATACCCGTTTCCTGCGCTAATCCGTAAAAGACACACAGGATTATCCAAGTCAATAAGAATAATTGCTTTCTTGCGATTTTCATTTAGAGTTTCATGATTTGAGTAATGATATTTCGCGCTTTTGTTCCGGCTTTACTTTGCATCACTTTATTTCTGACAGAGACAATTTTATCGTTGACACCGGTAACAATTCGATCTGCCTTTAAATTGAACTTGTTGATCATGTAATTTTTCATCTGATCGACCTTCATTTTAATATCTTCTTCACTCATCACCGGCAAATCAGTGTTGGTATTATTATTGCTGTTTGTACTGTTATCAGCAAAAACTTCCTGATTCCCGTCAATCTGGATGTTCAGATTAGGATCATAAGACATCAACTGACCGATGGTGTCCAGATAAGGGACTGACTGAGGCAGGATCTCATTGGTTTGCGTGTTGAAGGAAATATTATTGGTGATGGCCTGTCCGTTATCCAGTTGCTCTTTGATCAGCAGACTTCTGGCATCGATCTCTCCCTCAGCAATACTGACATTACTAAAATAGACGCCTTCTTCCGGAGCGGGAATCACCTCTGAGCAGGCAATGAAAAAGTTGTTGCGGTATGCATCGGTCAGCACTTTTGGAAGATCCACAACTTTTTGCTTGTCTAACCAAACCCGGAAACGAGTCTTGTTGATGGATATACTCACATGTAATTTTCTTCCTACATAACCGGATAATCGGAAGGCTTTACTGCCCAGATCTTCGATTTGTTTGCCAAAGAAGACATTGCCTTCTTCATTGTATCCTTCACATTTAACCCATAAGTGATTTCTGTACACATCACCCGATGATACATCGCTGAGTGTTGTCAGCCCAAACATGATATGCGGGGCGATACCGCTCGTGTTTTTCAGAAAGAGATCAAATTCAATCGTGCAGTTTTCTGGAAGTGCTTCTGTAAGCTCCGGAGATACCGCTGTGGGTTGATTGATCTTAAACCAGTTGCCCGGTAAGCGATCCAGGTTGACAACTTCACCACTGCCGCTGGTGCTCCATTTGGCAGGCAGATCTCCCACAGGATCCTGACTGAAATTGTCTTCAAAAAACGGCTTAAAGCCCCGAACGAAATCGGCTCCCTGAGCATAGGTGGAGGTGATAGTTGTGAAAGCGATAAAAAGAAAAATGAATAGTTGTTTCATGTTCAATAATTTTGAACGAAACTATATTCGGTCTGCATTCTGTTGGACTACATCATCATGTAGCAGGCTAAAGCCTGCTCAGACCAACTTGTCTTTGATGGCTTTTGATACGGCTTCTGTCGCAGAATGGACATGCAGTTTATCATAGATTTTTTTTATGTGAAAACGAACGGTATCAATGCTGATGCCGATTTCGGAGGCAATCATCTTATAACTGTATCCATTCACCAGATACTGCAGAATGGTGGTTTCCTTTTCCGAGAGATTCGATTTTTCCTGTTCTTTTTGCTGAGGCGGTAGCATCGTCAGTACTTTTCGCGCAACAATTCCTGTCATCGGCGCGCCGCCCGATAAAACCATGTCAATAGCTGCGTTCAGCTCCTTATCTATACTCTTTTTAAGAATATAGCCTGATGCGCCGGCACAAAGTGCATTGAAGATATTATCATTGTCCTCAAATACGGTGATCATGATAATCGGAACCTCCTGATTGAACTTGCGGATCTTTTTGACGGCTTCTACACCATTGATTACCGGCATGTCAATATCCATCAGAATCACATCCGGTTTGAATGTTTGTATATCTGTTTCTACCGTTTCTGCGTTGGGCATTAAGGCCTCTACATTTGCATTTCCTTCTGATTCGATCAGCAATTTTAAACTATCTCTCAATACTTCATTGTCATCATATAGTAAAATACGGGTCATATACATTAAAATTAATTTTACATAAAATGTTTATGAAGTACAAGGTATGGAAATATGAATCTGTGTTCCTTTACCTGGTTCCGATTTTATTTCACAAATTCCTTTCAGTGCACTCGCTCTCGATTGCATATTTTTCAGTCCGCTGGATGAGCGGATAACATTGGTATCAAATCCCTTCCCGTTATCTGTGATTTCTAATACCAGTTGCTCCTGTTGTTTTTTAAATTGGATATCCACCTCTTTAGCATTAGCATATTTGGCAATATTATTGATGGCTTCTTTAAAGATTAACAGCAGATCTCTGCGCTGACTCATGTCAAGTTTTTGAGTGAGGATGCTTTCGTCGATCTCAATGCGCGTATGAATATTTTTTATTTCGAGCGTTTGCCCTGCATATTCACGCATACGTACGATGATATCCTGCAGTTTGTCGTTGTTGGGATTAACGGCCCATACGATATCACTCATAGCTTGTTGCATTTCGGATGACTGATGAGAAATTTTTTGCAATAAGCCGGACGCTTTTCCCTGATCGTCATGTATTATTTTGCCCGTTACATCCGATAAGATCCGAATACCTGTCAGTGTAGATCCGATCTCATCATGCAGATCTTTGGCAATTTTTTCTCTGACAGAAAGTAAGGCTTCCTGCTCTTTGATCTTTCTCTTCAACTGATACCTGTTAAATAAAAAGAAGCCGGTCAATATTATGAGTACTAAACTTAACAGAAGTATGTTTCGTGTCGTTTTTTCATCTTTAAGTTTACGGTTTTGTAATAGTTTTTCTTTTTCAGCGAGTTCCAGTTGTTGTTTGCTGTTTTTAGCCAGCAAAAGCTGCCTTTCGAGCTGTTCATCCTGTTGTTTGATTTTAAGTTCCTGCAATTCTTTATATCGTGATAACAACTCAATTTCGTTTTCCTTTTGTTTTGCAGCAGACAAATTGCCGGAGATGATCGCGTTTTGTCGTTCTATCTCCAGCTCTCTGATCTTTTGTTCCGTTTTTAGCTTTTCGATCTCATAGTCTTTTTTCCCCGTTTCATACTTGGTTTGCAGCTCTGCAATCCTGCTGCTGACCTCAACATTATTCAGGCTATCTCGGTAGAGATAATATTTTTTAAAATAGTCATACGCGAGCTGCATATTTTTTTTCGAACGGTAGAAATCCGACATGTATTGATAGACATTTCGGATTACAATTCTGTCATTCAGTTCTTTTGCCAATGACTCTGATTTTTTGAAATAATTGACCGCGCCGGCGGAGTCATTTAGCATATTGGAATAAAAGGCGGCCGCAATAAAACGATTGGATTGTACATTTTTGTCAACTATTTCATAGATGTCAATGGCTTTCTTCTCATATTCCAGTGCTTCGCGGAATTTTTTTTGCCGATTCATGAGCAGCGACATGCTTACATACGAATGGGCAATGCGGGAGGGTAATCCGCTGAGTGTGGCATATTTCAGTCCAAGCTCCTGATAATGAACAGCCGGCTGCATGGAATCAATGTGCAGATAGGTTTGAGACAGATTGTTGCAGGAATTGGCAAGTCCTGCATAGTCATTCAATTTTTCACGGATCTGATAAGACAACTTCCCGTATGCAATAGCCTGATCAAATTTTTCAAGCTCATAGTAGTAGTCATTCAGGTTGCTGTATGTTTGTGCCAGACCGAATTCATGATTGTTTTTTTGATGCATTCGGACAGCTTTCAACAACCAGTTTAACCTTTGTTCAAGAAATCCTTTTTCACCGTATAAAATCCCCAGGTCGTTATAGATATATCCTGTGTATTCACTTTGTTCTTTTTCATATTTGAGTGAAAGTGCTTTATGATAAACATGTTCGGCTTCATTATGTTTTTCATTTGCCAGAAAGAGCTGTCCCAATTGATAATGAGCAAGGGCAATGACTGCAGTATCCTTCAGCTGCCAGCCAATTTTAAGAGCGGCTGAATCTAAGTTTCCTAATAAGGGATAGTCTGATTTGTTGTAATGTATTTCGGCTAATTTCAGCAGGCTGAATGCTTCACCTCGCAGAAACTTTTTTAATTTACACTCTTCTTTTGCACGTTCTGCATAGCTAGTGGCAGAGTCATATCGGCACTTTTCGATCAGTTCATCCGCAGTGGCAAGAAAGCGCCATATTTTTATGGAATCTTTTGGTGTATAAGTAGTCTGACAGTATGCGTGCTGCATCCATACCATGATGATTACAAAGACAACTAATCTGAAAAATATAAACGACCGCATACTTCCTGTCGGTTGGATGAATAGTTCTTTTGTTTGGGTTGGTTGATGTCAGTGGATCAGCAGGTTTCAGGAGGGATACATCGATTAACTTAATGAACCTAAGATATTCAAAAAATTGTATCCGATTGGATTTCTTCCAAAATTTAATCTAAAGGATTACAGAACGAGTAGCAGTTGGTCGTTTGATTCATATATGGATTAGATTCAATAACTTAGTCGATATGTATATGATGAAATCAAAGCGACAGCCTTCCGTCGGAAGAGTATTAGTAATGTGCGTCTTCACGGTCATTTTTTCCGGCATTTTCATCACTGTGGACACCATCTGTACATAAGACAGATATTGCCGAATATCAGTTGAAAGTGGATAATCAGATCTTCAATCTGGGAAAGGTGACTACCTCTTCTGTAACACTTACTCCCGGATGGCATAGCATTTCGGTGCGGGCAAAGAATGGACTGGGTAACTACGGAGGTTGGTCTGAGGTGAATGAAGTGTTTGCAAGAGTGGCGACGCCCACCTCAGTGAGCGACAGAGCCTTGTCGGATTTATCATTACATGTTTTCCCCAATCCCGCGAAGACCAGTTTTTATCTGACCGCACAGACAGATATCCGCGAAAAGGCAACAATCAACTTGTTGAGTCAGGATGGGAAGCTGCTTCATACAGAAAGAATTGTATTGAACGGCCTTACGGAAATCAACATACCCTCATCGGCCCGGGCCTCATCGTTTATTTACCTTCAGATAAAGGCGGGGGAGAGGCGGACTTTGCAGAAGGTGTTGATACTGAAATAAATGCAGCAAGGTTATTTATTTTATTAAATAGAGTACAAAAAAGATTTGAATAAATCGATTTACCTATATTTGCTTTTCTCTCCGCCCCTTTCCAAAACTATATTTACCTTTAAGTTTCCACTCTGGCCTTTCAAAACACACTTACCAATACCTGATGATTTCCGGTTTGATTCAATGATCTTATGTATTTGTGTTGTAGTTGATTGCTACAAATCGATTTGCTATTGATCCTAAAAAAATTTATTATGAGAATGAGTACATGTTCTTCAAACTTTTTATGCTTGTCACGCATCATTGGGCAGAAATTACTTACAGGTATTTTCATGTTATCAACGATCCTTTCTGTTGCTACAGCGCAAACCACTATTTTCTCTGAAAATATGGGGACGCCAGCTGCTACTACCTCTATTGCTTCATACACCGGTTGGCAGAATAATGGGGTACTGACATTTTCAGGAACTGCTGATGTGCGAAATACGACAGTCTCGTCCGGTTATACCGGAGCAAGTGGTGGCGGGAACATCTTTTTTACAAATGTCATTGGGAGAGACTTTGTAATTTCCGGTATCAATACCAGTTTATATAATTCTCTGACGCTTTCTTTTGGAGTTCATAAACCTTTAAATAGTACATCAGGTTTACCTGATTTAAAAGTTGAGGTTAGTTCAGATGGAACTACCTATACACAATTAACATATACAGGCTTGCCTTCCGGCACAGGAACAGCAGGATGGTATTTCAGAACGGCTTCAGGAACTATTCCCTCAACTTCTAATTTAAGGATAAAGTTTACTCAAATGTCAGCCTTTACAGGCTATCAGCTGAGATTGGATGACATAAAACTGACCGGCGTATGTATCTCTCCGGTAACTTATTATACTGATGCGGATGGGGATGGTTACGGAATAGGAACAGGTACCTCTTTCTGCGCCAATCCCGGTACAGGGTATGCCACGCAAGCGGGTGATTGCAATGATGCGAATGCTTCGATAAAACCAGGAGCTATAGAAACATGTAATGGCGTTGATGATGATTGTGATGGTTTGATAGATGAAGATCTTGGCGGCGCTATTTATTATCAGGACAACGATGGAGATTTCTATGGTTCAACGGTAACAATACAAACATGTGCTGATCCTCCTGCTGGCTATGTATTAAATGGAGGAGATTGTAATGATAATAATAATCTTGTTGGTCCGGGCTTCCCTGAACAATGCGATGGGATTGACAATGATTGTGATGGTTTGATAGATGAAGATCTTGGCGACGCTATTTATTATCAGGACAACGATGGAGATTTCTATGGTTCAACGGTAACAATACAATCATGTGATGGCCCTCCTGCTGGCTATGTATTAAATGGAGGAGATTGTAATGATAATAATAATCTTGTTGGTCCGGGCTTCTCTGAACAATGCGATGGGATAGACAATGATTGTGATGGTTTGATTGACGAGGATTTAAAATTGACATTTTATCAGGATAATGATGGGGATGGATTTGGCTCAACCGTAACAATACAATCATGTGATGGCCCTCCTGCCGGCTACACATATGAGGGTGGAGACTGTAATGATGATAATGCTAATAGCAACCCTCTTATTCTTGAGATTTGCGATGGTATCGATAATGATTGTGATGGTTTGATAGATGAGGGCTGTCAAGATTCGGAGATTAACTATGTAAATCTCCAGTTCCCTGAAAATGCAAATATCCAGCAGGGTGGTAACATGACCGCATATGCTCGTGTATTTCAGGGTGGAGTAACCAATGTTACTTCCGGACAAGCACCAGGTATCAGTGCATGGATTGGGTACAGCACAGTAAATGAAAATCCTAATTCAGCATCATTTACCTGGATTCCTGCGACATTCAATACAGAAGTTGGAACAAGCAATGAAACGGATGAATACCAAGCGACTTTTGGAGCCGGTCTACCTCCGGGAACCTACTACTATGCAAGCCGTTTCCAGCGAAATGGCGGAGCTTATTACTATGGAGGATATCCATTTGGTTCATGGGATGGATTTTTTAGTAAAAGTGGTGTGCTAACAATCGCAGCACCTCCAACCAATATCGACTATGTAAACCTCCAATTTCCTGAAAACGCAAATATTTTGCAGGGTGGTACAGTTACCGCTTATGCTCAGGTTTATGTTGCAGGGTTAACGGATGCAACATCTGGTCAAGCTGCTGGTATTAGCGCCTGGATCGGTTACAGCACGGTCAACGAAAATCCAAATTCAGCATCCTTTACTTGGGTGCCTGCTACATTCAATACAAAAGCCGGCAACAACGATGAATATCAGGCAACTTTTGGAGCATCTCTTCCAGCTGGAACTTATTATTACGCAAGCCGTTTCCAAAGAAATGGAGGAGCATATTATTATGGTGGTTATCCTTTTGGCTCCTGGAATGGAACAAGCAGTAACAATGGTACGCTTACTATAACGGCACCTCCTACAAATATTGATTATGTCAATCTTCAGTTCCCTGCCAATGCAACGATTTTCACAGGGGGTACTATAACCGCTTACGCGCAGGTGTATGTTGCAGGCCTCACAGATGTTAATTCTGGACAAGCTCCCGGCATCAGCGCCTGGATCGGTTATAGCACGGTCAATGAAAATCCTAGTTCAGCTTCATTTACATGGGTACCTGCAACTTTCAATGTTGAGTCTGGTAATAATGATGAATATCAGGCAACATTCGGGGCTACACTTCCTTTAGGCACCTATTATTACGCGAGTCGTTTCCAAAGGAATGGCGGCGCCTATTATTACGGCGGTTATCCTTTTGGGTCATGGAATGGTACATCAAGCACTAGTGGCGTGCTTACGGTAACCTGTGCAAATCCGACTACATACTATGTGGATGCGGATGGTGATGGATATGGAACCGGTGTCGGAACATCATCTTGCACTATTTTGGGGGTTGGTTATGCTACTCAAGCCGGTGATTGTAATGATACAAATCCAGCTGTGAACCCCGGTGCAACGGAAACATGTAATGGAGTGGATGATGATTGTGATGGACAGACAGATGAAGGATTTACTGATACGGATGCTGATGGCAGTGCAGACTGCGTGGATACTGATGATGATAATGATGGTACAAATGATGGATCTGATTGTGCGCCACTTGACCCTACGAAATGGCAATCCGCTAATTTATTCATTGATGCTGACGGTGACGGATACACGAATGGACAACAGGTGATTTGTTATGGAGCAGTTATCCCTGCAGGATATAGTGCTACGTCTTCCGGTACTGATTGCAATGACAATGATGCATCAGTTCAAACACCACCTGCTGCGGTATCTCCGATCACAGGTTCTGATGTGATTTGTTACGGACAATCAATAGTCTTATCAACCTTGTCAACAGGCGGCAGCTGGTCATCTTCAAATCCTTCAGTAGCGAGTATTGATCAGTCTGGTGTGGTGACAGGAAATACTGCAGGAGCAGTTACAATACAATATACAGTTACTAATAGCTGCGGATCTTCTTCTGCTTCATATTCAGTAACTGTAAATCCTCAAATCACAGTCAGCACATCTGTTACGGATGTTACCTGTCCGGGTGGAACGAATGGAGCAGTGAATTTAACCGTGAGTGGTGGTACTCCCAATCCGGCACCTGTTACCATTACGCAGGATTTCAATTCTCTTGTAAATTCAGGCACTTCAACAGTTTTACCTTCCGGATGGTTTATTGCTGAAGCCGGAACGAGTGCAAATACAACTTATACGGCAGGAACAGGAAGCAGTACTACAGGCGATACTTATAGTCTGGGCTCTTCAGGTAGTACAGATAGAGCACTGGGTGGATTGAGAACCGGAAGTTTGAATCCAACTTTCGGAGCTTCATTTACCAATACAACCGGTTCTACAGTCAATAAAATTGATATTACTTATACCGGAGAGCAATGGAGGCTTGCAGTTTTAGGCAGACAAGATCGTATCGATTTTCAATACAGTACAAATGCAACATCATTGACCACCGGTACATGGACAGATTTCAACACACTTGATTTCTCTTCGCCCAATACAACCGGGTCTACCACGCTTGATGGAAATAATGCTTCCAACAGAACAACACTCTCAGGAACCATAAGCGGTCTGAATATTCCCAATGGCAGTACAGTTTGGATCAGATGGACAGATCTTGATATTTCAGGATCTGATGATGCCTTGGGGGTTGATGATTTCAGCATCACGCTCGGCAGTACTGCTTTCACATCTACTACACCTTATTCTTATTTGTGGAGTAGTGGGTCTACAACTGAAGATATTTCTTCTGTTTCTGCAAATACATACAGTGTAACTGTAACCGATTCCAAAAATTGTACAGCAACTACTTCTGCAAATGTGATCACGCAGGATTTGATTGCCCCGGTTGTAGCAACCAAAAATATTTCAGTGAACCTGGATGCAAATGGTTCTGCTTTGATTGATGCTGCTGATATAAACAACGGAAGCACTGACAACTGCGGAACGGCAAATCTGGTTAGTGTAACACCTTCTTCCTTCTCTTGCAGTGATGCGGTTTATATCAAAGACCTTTTCATCTCTGAATATGTAGAGGGAAATTCAACGAATAAGGCCATTGAAATTTATAACGGTACGGGGGCTTCTATCAACTTGAGTCAATATCGTGTGAAGATCTATTCAAATGGTGCGACTACACCTAGCAGTACAACCAATCTGATAGGAACCATCAGTGCAGGGGGAACGCATGTACTTGCCAGTACAGCCCTCACATTGTTTTCTGTAGCGAATCAAACATCTTCCAATATAAACTTTAATGGAAACGATGCAGTTGTGCTAGAAACGACTTCCGGACAAGTAATTGATGTAATTGGAAAGATCGGAGAAGATCCGGGATCAGCATGGGGAAGTGGATCGGTTACGACAGTTGATAAAACCCTTCGTCGGAAAGTAACAATTCGCAGTGGCGATGCAGATGGATCTAATGATTTCACCCCATCACTTGAGTGGGAAGGATTTGCAATAGATAATTTTAGCGATTTAGGTAAACATATAGTCGGTACACCGGTTACACTAACGGTTTCTGATCCGAGTGGAAATACTTCTACAGGTACTGCCATAGTTACGGTTAAAGATGCTATCAATCCTACCATAACTGCGCCTTCTGCAGTGAATGTATCTGCAGATAACGGATCATGTGCTGCGACGAATGTGACGCTTGGCGATGCAACTACAGCAGACAACTGCGGTGTTGCCAGTGTAACGAACGATGCCCCTGTATCTTACCCTGTAGGTACAACAACGGTGACATGGACAGTAACGGATGTGAATGGTAATACGGCAACGGCTACTCAAGATGTGGTTGTAACGGATAATCAAAACCCAACGATTACGTCTCCTGCTACGGTGAATGTGAATGCAGATAACGGATCATGTGCTGCAACAAGTGTAACGCTCGGTGATGTAACCACTGCTGATAACTGCGGTGTGGCCAGTGTAACGAACGACGCTCCTGCATCCTTCCCTGTAGGTATGACAACGGTTACGTGGACAGTAACGGATGTTCATGGTAATACGGCTACTGCTACACAGGATGTAGTGGTAACGGATGATCAAAATCCAACGATTACGGCTCCTGCAATGGTAAATGTAAATGCAGACAATGGTTCATGCGCGGCTACGAATGTATCTCTCGGTACTCCATCAACTGCTGATAACTGTGGTGTGGCCAGTGTAACGAACGATGCCCCTGTATCTTACCCTGTAGGTACAACAACGGTGACATGGACAGTAACGGATGTGAATGGTAATACAGCAACGGCTACTCAGGATGTAGTGGTGACCGATGATCAGAATCCAACGATTACTGCTCCTGCTACGGTTAATACTGTTGCTGATAATGGTTCATGTGCTGCAACGAATGTAACGCTCGGCGATGCAACCACTGCTGATAACTGCGGTGTTGCCAGTGTAACGAATGATGCTCCTGCATCCTTCCCTGTAGGTACGACAACGGTGACATGGACAGTAACGGATGTGAATGGTAACGCGGCTACTGCTACGCAGGATGTAGTTGTAACCGATAATCAGAACCCAACGATCACAGCTCCGGCAACGGTGAATGTGAATGCAGATAACGGCTCATGCGCCGCAACAAGCGTAACGCTCGGCGATGCAACCACTGCTGATAACTGTGGTGTGGCTAGTGTAACGAATGATGCTCCTGCATCCTTCCCTGTAGGTACGACAACGGTGACGTGGACAGTAACCGATATCCATGGTAATACAGCGACTGCTACTCAAGATGTGGTTGTAACAGATGATCAAAATCCAACGATCACGACTCCTGCTACAGTTAATACTGTTGCAGACAATGGTTCATGTGCAGCGACTAATGTAACGCTCGGTGATGCAACCACTGCTGATAACTGTGGCGTGGCCAGTGTAACGAATGATGCCCCTGCATCTTACCCTGTAGGTACGACAACGGTGACATGGACAGTAACGGATGTGAATGGTAATACAGCTACGGCTACGCAAGATGTAGTGGTAACTGATGATCAAAATCCAACGATCACAGCGCCTGCTACGGTGAATGTCAATGCAGATAATGGTTCATGTGCAGCGACTAATGTAACGCTTGGCGATGCAACTACAGCAGACAACTGCGGTGTAGCCAGCGTAACGAATGACGCACCTGCATCTTATCCTGTAGGTACTACGACTGTTACATGGACTGTAACGGATGTGAATGGCAATACGGCAACGGCTACACAAGATGTAGTGGTAACGGATAACCAAAACCCAACGATCACGGCACCTGCTACAGTGAATGTGAATGCTGATAACGGATCATGTGCAGCAACAAGTGTAACACTCGGCGATGCAACTACTGCTGATAACTGCAGTGTATCTTCCGTAACGAATGACGCACCTGCATCTTATCCTGTAGGTACGACAATAGTAACCTGGACGGCGACAGATATTCATGGTAATACTGCGACTGCTACGCAGGATGTAGTGGTGACAGATAATCAGAACCCAACCATCACAGCACCTGCAACGGTAAATGTAAACGCGGATAACGGATCATGCGCTGCGACTAATGTAACGCTCGGCGATGCAACCACTGCTGATAACTGTGGTGTGGCCAGTGTAACGAATGATGCTCCTGCATCTTATCCTGTAGGTACAACGACAGTTACATGGACTGTAACCGATATCCATGGTAATACGGCTACTGCTACGCAAGAAGTAGTGGTTACGGATAATCAAAATCCAACAATCACGGCTCCTGCAACGGTAAATGTAAACGCGGATAACGGATCATGCGCTGCGACTAATGTAACGCTCGGCGATGCAACCACTGCTGATAACTGTGGTGTGGCCAGTGTAACGAATGATGCTCCTGCATCTTATCCTGTAGGTACGACAACGGTTACGTGGACAGTAACGGATGTGAATGGTAATACGGCTACTGCTACTCAAGATGTAGTGGTTACGGATAATCAGAATCCAACCATAACAGCTCCTGCTACAGTTAATACAGTTGCTGATAACGGCTCATGTGCGGCTACGAATGTATCTCTTGGTACTCCATCAACTGCTGATAACTGTGGTGTAGCAAGTGTAACGAATAATGCTCCATCATCTTATCCTGTAGGCACGACAACAGTTACCTGGACCGTTAGGGATATAAACGGTAACGCACAGACAGCTACGCAAAGTGTGGTTGTGACCGATAATCAGAAGCCTGTAATTACTTGTCCTGCCAATATTACTACTACAACAGATGTAGGTTTATGTACAAAAGTTATTAGTATAATCCCTGCAACGGCAACAGATAATTGTGCAATTGCGGCAGATGGTATTGTAGGTGTAAGAAATGACGGACTGGTATTAAACGCCGCATATCCTTTTGGCACAACAACGATTACCTGGACGGCTACCGATGTAAATGGCAATCAATCCAGCTGTACACAAACTGTTAATGTTACCAAAGTCAATGCCATCACCAATATTACTTCTGTAACGGTCATACCCGGTGAGCAGCAATACAGTGATCGTGTAACATTTACGGCAACAGTTACGCCTGATGGATGTGCGATAGCCGGTAATGTTGGCGGAACGGTAACATTCCGAATCGGCACACAGGTTATGGGATCTGCTCCTGTACTCAGCGGAACAGCTACCTTATCAAACATTCCACTATTAGAGCCATTACCTTCAGGTACACTGCCAGTCGGACAAATGATGCCGGGTATTAAAAATGTAACGGCTGTTATTGGTGGTACTGATGCAGATTATCTGGTAAGCGGCGCTTCCACTACTTTCACGATTACCAAGGAAAATGCCGTAGTTGATTATACCGGTCAGGAATTTGCCAGCACTGGTTCTGCTACGGCAACAACTGCTCCTGTTCGTTTATCCGCAACTGTTAGAGATATTACAGCGGTCGATCCTTTGGGAGATGCACATGCAGGTGTGATCAGAAATGCAAAAGCACGCTTTATCATTCGTACACTGAACCCAACCAATATGTCGGTGGCTTCTACCTCAAGAACCCGTTGGCTACCGGTGAATTTGTTAGGAACTGATACAAGAGTGGGTTCTATCTTACTGGATACAATCTTCAATATAGGAAGTAATAACTCACTGCCTTATGAGATCGGGGTAGAGGTTGACAGTTTCTATACCAGCTCTACCGGTTCTATTGCATCATTAGTTGTTTCCAAAACAGTGAATGACTTTGTAACATACGGAGGTAATCTTTTGATGAATCCAAATACTTCATCGGGTTTATATCCTTCTAATACAGGATCCCGTCTGAACTTTGGCGGTCAGGCCAAATGGAACAAGAACGGAACGAATCTGCAGGGAGGTGTCAATATGATCTGGCGTACGGGCACCAAGGTATATCAGGTGAAAGGCATCGTGGGAGGCAGCAACGGATCGTTGAGTGTGAATACAAGTATCTCAACTAACAGACGCGCAACGATTGTAGCGAAAGCCAATGTGTTTGATACAGAAACCGGATTAACGGTCCCTAATACCAACGGAAGTACCATCACGATCAACCTGCGTGACAGAGGAGAGCCGGGCAGAACAGACAGTATTGCTATTGAAGTGCGTAATAGTGCGGGTCAGTTGGTATATTCCAGTAACTGGACAGGTATTCGTACAAACGAGCGTATGCTGAGTGGCGGTAATATCCAGATCAGCGGATCGAATATTTCTACGCCTTCCATCAGAAAAGCCGATGATCAGTTAATTACCCCAATTACTAAAGCCGTCTTTGATCTGCGTGTATTGGGTAATCCTTCCGAAATACAATTTGGATTACAGCCGGTCAGTTCTGATAAATCGGGTCGTATGGTCATCAGAGTGACCGATGTCAACGGAAGATTGGTTGAACAATTTGATCAATTGAAAGAAGGTCAAACTTTGTTGATCGGCGACACTTATTGTCAGGGTATCTATTTCGCTGAATTGATCCAGGGAGAACAGCGTAAAGTGATGCGATTAATGAAATTAAAATAGCCCAAATATCGATGAAATTCCGCTGAGAGCCGACCTAGGTCGGCTCTCTTATTTTATGCGATCCCATCATTTTTTATTTCCTTCCACTTTAGTACTTTTCCGCCCTTATGGATAGTATTACACATATTGCCCTAGGTGCCTGTATGGGAGAAGCTTTTGCCGGGAAAAAACTTGGTAAGCGTGCTATGATCTGGGGTGCCCTTGCCCAAAGCATTCCGGATATTGATTTTGTAGCTTCTTTCTGGATGGATACGGCATCCGATCTGCTGGCTCACAGAGGATTTACGCATTCTTTTTTATTTCTGTTCATTTCCGCTCCCGTTATGGCCCTGGCTGCCGAAAAATGGCACAGACCTCATGATATCTCATTTAAAAAATGGCTGATCTTTTTCTTTGCTGTTATTGGAGTGCATCTGTTCATAGACGGGTTTAATAATTACGGTACGGCCTGGCTGGAGCCCTTCAGTCATCATCGGTTTTCTTTTAATGCGATCTATGTGGCCGATCCTTTCTTCTCCATCTGGACAGGGATCAGTTTGTTTGCGCTGATTATACTGAAACGATCAGATAAGACCAGGCCTTTCTGGTGGAAATTCGGTCTGACAATGAGTGTGCTTTATCTGACATATTGTGCGGTGAATAAAATTACCATCGACCGACAGGTTCGTCATGCTTTTGCAAAACAAAAGATTCCCCATGACCGATATTTTACCACACCGGCACCTCTGCAGAACTGGTTGTGGTTTGTGGTTGCCGGTAATGACAGCGGCTACCATGTGGGCTTTCGTTCTTTGTTTGATAAAGGCCAACATATCCAATTCAATTATTTTCCGCGCAACCAACATTTGCTGGACACGGTGAGTGATCATGAAAATCTTCAAAAACTGATCCGCTTTTCGCAGGAATATTATACGGTTGAGAAATGGAATGATACGCTGGTATTTAATGATTTACGTTTTGGTCAGATCATCGGCTGGGAAAAACCCCGCGAACATTTTGTATTTCATTATTACCTCAGCCACCCTCATGATAATGAATTGGTGGTTCAGCGTGGCCGCTTTGATAAATGGGATCTGAATACGGCTTTGAATCTGATTGACAGGGTCAAAGGGAAGTAGAAGAAGTTGTCTGTCTCCTCTAGCCTAAGGCTAGAGGAGATGGTGTCAGGATGTTAAGGTGTCGGTATATGTATTTCGAATTTGACTCAAGTATTCATTACTAATCTTCATTAAAGTTTGTGGCGATGGGTTGGCAAAACGCGCGGAGCGATCGGGTTTGCCTAGATTTTTCTTTGGTTACTTTCTTTGTAGCAATGACAAAGAAAGTAGCAACTATAAATCTGATACGATGGAATAATCTAAGTTTTCGATGTTAATAGAAATTTTTTTATATAACTTTGCTTTTTAATGCAACTATCCACTCGTCATCTGCTGGGCATTAAAGACCTCACTCCTCAGGATATATCCATCATTTTAGATACCGCATCTCAGTTTAAGGATGTATTGCAACGCCCGATTAAAAAAGTGCCGTCATTAAGAGATGTCACCATTGTCAATCTGTTTTACGAAAACTCTACGCGTACGCGTATCTCCTTCGAGCTCGCTGAAAAAAGATTAAGTGCAGATACCATCAACTTTACCGCTTCCGGATCTTCTGCTGCCAAAGGCGAAACCCTGCTGGATACGGTCAATAATATCTTAAGCATGAAAGTGGATATGGTGGTGATGAGACACAGCGCCAGCGGAGCCCCTCAGTTTTTGGCCCGACATATCCCGGCCGCTATTGTCAATGCAGGTGATGGCATTAATGAGCATCCTACGCAAGCCTTGCTGGATGCATTTTCTATTCGGGAAAAATTAGGTGGTCTGGAAGGAAAAAAAGTAGCCATCATTGGTGATATCATGCATAGCCGCGTGGCCTTGAGCAACATGTATCTGCTGAAAAAAATGGGAGCGGAAGTAACCGTTGCTGGCCCTCCGACCTTATTACCAAAATATGTCCAACAGGCTTTCGGTGTGAACGTGTCCTATAATGTGGAAGAGGTACTCAACTGGTGTGATGTGGCCAATGTGCTCCGTATACAACTCGAACGACAAAATCAACCCTTATTCTCCTCTCTTCGTGAATATAATCTGGCCTTCGGCATCAGTAAAAAACTATTGGATGGTCTCAAAAAAGAAGTGGTGATCATGCATCCTGGCCCTATCAACAGAGGCGTAGAATTAGACAGTGATGTGGCCGACAGCAAGCAATCCATCATCTTACAACAAGTTGAGAATGGTGTAGCCGTTCGGATGGCTGTATTGTATCTGTTGGCCGGGAAAAGATCAGAAAGTCAGCAATGATAATCCTGCTCATTAATGGCTAACAGATAAAAAATCAAAGACCGCTTTCTTCACTTTATTATCCCTGTAAATCTTCCGATGTCCTAATTCTTTGGTCAGCATGAATTTGTAATTTGGTAATTTCATTTGCTCAATGACTTTAGCATCAGACCAGGGTGTGATCTCATCATCTTCATCATGTATCCATAAGGTATCGGCTTTGATAGAGGGGGCTACCCGACTGATGGAAAATTGATTAACTTCCATGCCACTTTTCTCAAAAATCTGCTGCTCCATAGACTTTCTTACATCTTCATCGATCTTTAAGAATTTGCCAAATAGGTTGATGGCAGTGGATGTTTCGGTAGCCGGCGCGATCAATACAATTTTATTTATTTCATTATGATTATATTCTGACAGATAAAGCGCAAGTGCCAGTCCGCCGAAGGAATGGGCAATATAGGCATCAATAGGACCATACTTTTCATTCACTTTTTTGATCATGGCTTTATATTCAAGGACACTCACTTGTTTACCGGTACTCTTGCCGTGAGCGGGTGCATCAACTGCTATCACTTCATATCCCTGTTTGACAAGCGGACTCACAAAATGATCAAACTTCATGATAGTAGAAGAAAATCCATGCAGGATCATCACTTTCTTTTGCTGCGGATGATTCCATCGGTAACCAACAAGCTGATAGGAGGAGAGTGATAAACTGATCTCTTCGCCCTTTTTAAATATGTCCGGCGTTTTTTTGGGCATATTCCTCACCGGCGTTAAAAATAATTTGAGTGCATATTTCCCGGCAGCTCGAACGGAGAAAGCAGCGAAGAGCGCAAGCTTAAATCGGATAAACGCAATGACTATTTTTTGAGCTAAATTGATAAGAGAAAATTTAAGAAACCAAATGTATTAAACTTATAACATACAACCTCCAACCTATAACTTTTCTGGTTTTGCCTTTTGACCTTTGACTTGATTATAATCTATTATACAACGCATACACATCCTCCTTCTTAAACAACTGAGTCCCCTCATTCATTGTGGCAGCTGATCCGCAGCAAACGCCGAAGCGAATCGCTTCTTCCGGTGAAGCGCCTTTGCTGAACATGTAGGTGATGCCCGCGACCATACTGTCGCCCGCACCTACGGTGCTTTTCTTTTCTACCTTCGGCGCATCGCAGTAATATCGTTCTTCTTTATTGACCAGCCAAGCACCATCCGGACCCATGGAAACAGCGACCCATTCTGCAAATCCTTCATTCGCTGCCTGCATGGCTGCATCCGGGATTTCTTCTTTTTCAATATGATTCACCCCAAGTAACTTACATAGCTCACTTCGGTTGGGCTTGATGAGAAATGCATTCTTGTTTTGGAGTGATTTCAATGCCGGCCCGCTGGTATCAACTACACAATTTACGCCGAGAGAAAAAGCTTTTTCTACAATGAGTCCATAGAAATAATCCGGTAAGCCCGGAGGCAGACTACCGCTGGCAACAATATATTGGGGATGAAATGTTTCCATCCGGTCTATCAGTTTTCGTATGGCATCCTCGCTCACTGCTCGACCGGGAAACGTCAATCGGTATTGATGGTTCAGCCCGGTTTCTTTCACCACCCAGTTTTCCCTGGTTTCTTCTTCGGAAGGAATGGCATGGAATTCAATATTTGTGTTGCGAAGCAGCGAACAAAGCATATCACCGTTATGTCCGCCTGCCGGAAACAGTGCAACGGAATGACAATCGAGCTTGTCAAGAGCTTTGCTTACATTGATACCACCACCTCCGGGTTCATGCACGACTTCCGTGCACCGCAGCTTTGCTTCCGGTTCCAGTTTGTCAATGGTCGTGCTTTTATCAATACAGGGATTGAGTGTGATGGTGAGAATCATGATGGAATATTAATTGATATTGTATTGCGTGAGTATGATGTGGTTGATCTTTTTCGAAACAGTTTCATAGTTTTCGTAACCGCGATTGATCAGATAGATCTTGTTGTCGGATGTCTGTAGCATCAATTGCGGGAAGCCTGTTGCTTTCAATTGCCGGCACAGTGCAAACTCATCAAATGCTTTTTGACGAAACACCTCGCTGTGTAATCGCTCATAAAAAATAGTTTCATCAATAGCATACTTGTAAAGCAAATGACGATAAGCTTCATCATCCGTGAGATCTCTGCCTTCAACAAACAAGGCTTTTTGCAAATCGGCAATGAAGTCCACCTGATGTTCCGGCTGATATTCTTTGAAAATGGATAAAGCAATAGCGGGTTTTTCGGAAGAAGGGAACCAGTCGCTCATATCAGCATGCCGCATATGCCATAAATAATCTTCTCCAAACTGTACACCGGATGTTTCTTCTACACGTTCATAATTTTCCAGCACATATCCGGCCATCACACCCACATGCACGGGCTGTTCCGGTAAGATCATTCCCCCGCTCAGTACTTCGATGGTCATCATATTTCTGAATTCATGATTCAGTTGGTGCATCACCGGACTGAAACCATAGCACCATCCGCACCAGGCATCATAACAATATATCAGGACAGGTTGCATACTGTAAAATTAATGAGCTTCCAGCCAGTTTTCGCCGATCCCTGCTTCCGCAATCACCGGTACGCCATTCGGAAGTTGCATGGCTTGCTGCATGCATTCAATGACCAATGATTTCATTTCTTCCGTCTCTTCTTTGACAACATCAAACAGCAATTCATCATGTACCTGCAGAATCATTTTACTTTTTAGCCCCTTTTGCTGGATGGCCGCATGGGTTCGGATCATAGCCAGCTTGATCATATCAGCAGCTGTTCCCTGAATAGGCGAATTGATGGCGTTTCGCTCGGCAAATCCGCGTACGGTAAAGTTGGACGAATCAATATCCCGCAACCATCGCTTCCTTCCCATCAGCGTTTGTACATATCCGTTAGCTTTTGCAAAGGCAATCGTATCATCCATATACCGCTGAATGCCACTAAACTCTTTTTTATAATTCTCTATGATCTCTTTGGCTTCTGTCCGGCTGATACCCAGATTTTCTGCCAGTCCGAATGCGCCCTGACCGTAAATGATGCCGAAGTTGACACTCTTGGCTTTGTAGCGCATTTCTTTGGTCACATCTTTTTCATCTACCTTATATACTTTGGCTGCGGTGGCCGTATGAATATCTTTATGCTGAATGAATGCCTCACACATGGCCGGGTCGCCGCTGATAGCAGCGACAATGCGTAATTCAATCTGAGAATAATCGGCACTTAACAGGACATGATTTTCGTCGCGTGGGATAAATGCTTTTCTTATCTCTCTTCCTCTTTCGGTACGTACGGGGATATTCTGAAGATTAGGATTCGTACTCGATAGTCGGCCGGTTACGGCTATGGCCTGCCCGTAATTCGTATGAACCCTTCCGGTCTTCGGCTGAATCAATAAGGGCAATGCATCCACATAAGTGGATTTAAGTTTGGTCAATTCTCTGTAAGACAGAATATCAGCTACCACCGGACTGACATGTGCCAGTTTCTGCAATACATCTTCCCCGGTTGCATACTGACCAGTCTTGGTTTTTTTGGCTTTGGGGTCAAGTTTGAGATGTTCAAACAATACTTCACCGAGTTGTTTGGGAGAGGAGAGATTGAATTTGAGTCCGGTGGCATCCATCACTTTTGTCTCTGCTGCACGGATCTCTTCTTCCAGCGTAACGGCATAATCTTTGAGAAAGTTGACATCAATCCGAATACCTTCCCATTCCATATCGGCAAGTACGCGAATCAACGGGATTTCTGCTTTGTAAAAAACATCCCCTACAGATTTTTCTTTGATCTGAGGAAAGAAAACTTCTTTCAGTTGCAAGGTGATATCAGCGTCTTCTCCGGCATATTCTTTGACAGTTTCTTCATCAATATCGCGCATCGAGCCTTGATTCTTTCCTTTTTTCCCGATCAGTTCGGTAATCGATACCGGCTGGTAGTGCAGGTATTTTGCACTGAGTACATCCATACCTCGCTTACCTTCAGGTTCGATCACATAATGCGCCAGCATCGTATCAAAGAATTGCCCTTTGAGTTCGATATCATTCGCTCGCAGTACAAGTAAATCAAATTTGATATTTTGTCCGATCCAGTTTCTGGAATCATCTTCAAAGAATGGTTTAAAAAAAGATAATAATTTTTTAGTTTCTTTTTTGTCCGGCGGACAAGGCACATACCAGGCAGCATGCTTCTTTATGGCAAAAGCCAATCCAACCAGTTCACATGTGTAAGGATCCAGTCCGGTTGTTTCTGTATCAAAACAGATTTCCGGATACTTTTTCAGTTCATTGATCAGCGAATGAATTTCTTCGTCCGTTTTGATTAGCTGGTACTGATGAGCGGTTGTTGCTAATGTAGCTAATGCGGATGGATGGGGTGCAGTAATATCATTCTTTTCTTCACTATCCGTGTTTGCTGTTTCATTCGTTGTTTTTGCTGATTTTCTTGCAGGTATATTTTTTGATTCAATGATATTTCCAAAGAGATCTTTTTGAACGCTTCGCTCTGGAACCGCGACACTGATCTCTTCGCCCAGAATACGTTTGCCGATGGTCCTGAATTCGAGTTCCCTGAAAATGTCCATGAGCTTGTCCTTATTCCATTCTTTGAGTTTGAAATCTTCCTCGTGAAATGCTACGGGAACGTTGGTAATGATCGTGGCCAGTTTTTTGCTGAGTACGGCAAGTTCTTTCCCGTTACGTATTTTTTCACCCAGCGCACCTTTGATCTGATCGGCATGGACCAATACGTTTTCCAGTGAACCATATTCATTCAACAATTTAACAGCAGTTTTTTCGCCCACACCGGGTATGCCCGGAATATTATCTACCGAATCGCCCATCATGCCTAACATATCAATCACTTGATCAATATGCTGGATATTCCATTTGGCGCATACTTCATCTGGCCCCATGATTTCGACATCACCTCCCTGATAACCCGGTTTGTAAATTTTGATTTTTTCACTTACCAGCTGACCATAATCTTTATCCGGCGTGACCATGAAAACATCGTACCCGTTCGCAGCGGCTTGTTTGCTGAGTGTTCCGATGATATCATCAGCTTCATAGCCATCTGATTCCAGCACGGGAATATTGAATCCTTCGATGATCTTTTTTATATCCGGAATGGCGGCCAGCAAATCTTCCGGAGCTTCCTGCCGATTGGCTTTATAATCGGCAAAATCGGTATGTCTTTCTGTGGGTGCCTTTGTATCAAAACAAACCGCCATATGGCTTGGCTTTTGATTCTGTATTAATTCAACCAGGGTATTGGTAAATCCAAACTGGGCATTCGTGTTTTTCCCACCGGAAGTGATGCGCGGATTACGAATCAATGCATAGTAAGCACGGAAGATGAGTGCCATCGCATCGAGAAGGAAAAGTTTTTTTTCTGCCATGATGCTAAGGTAACATCATCGGGAAGCTTACCCAAAACATTTGAATCAGTTTTTACAAATGGGAAAAGGAAGCGGTGAAAACCGCCTCCGTGAAACTTAAAAACTTCCGGCATACCTAATCTAATCAGATAGTGTACGGATCTGCCGGAGAAAACAACAACTATGATGAATGCTATTTATTCTGCACTTCTGCAATGCCGGCTTCAGGAGCTTTTGTTGCTTCAGTGGAAGGAGCTGTATTTTGTGATTTGTTTGCCTGTGTCTTACCGGATGTCATTCGGGCAAGAAAAGAATCTTCCTTGTAAAATACGTTTAAATAAATGGCAAAGAGGAAAAATACAAAGGCGAAAAGGCGTAATGGCTTTTTCATTGTAATTGGATTTAGTTTTTCGGAATAATTGGACAATCAAATTTACAAATCCTTTTCAGAAATTCAAATTCTCAGAACAATAATTTTGAAAATGAGGGTTAACCTTTATTCGTTATTCTTATTTCGTGGACCGTTTATTGTCTGTTGTTTATTGAAAAACGATCAACGATCAACGAAACGTTATCGGCAGCCGATCTTTTCGACTCTTTTTTCGTGACGACCACCCTCAAATGGAGTTTGCATGAACAGAACGGTCATTTTCTCCGCCAGTTCTTCCGGAACAAATCTTGCCGGAATGCAAAGGATATTGGCGTTATTATGCTGACGTGCCAGCATGGCAACTTCTTCGTTCCAGCAGATGGCAGCCCGTATGCCCTGATGTTTATTGGCGGTAATGGCTACGCCGTTGGCACTCCCACAGATGAGAATACCCCACGCGGCCTCCCCCTTTTCTACGGCATCAGCTACCGGATGGGCGTAGTCAGGATAATCGACACTGGCTTCACTGTATGGGCCAAAATCTTTACATATCCACCCGCTCTTCTCCAGAAAGGCGATGAGTGCATTTTTATAAACGTATCCGGCATGATCGCCACCGATAGCGACAGGTTGTTGATTGTTAAATGAGATTGACATGAATGATTTTTAAAATAGTTGCATAATGATGATCAGCTCCATTCTTCCTCTTCCTCTTTTTGTTGTCGCTTATAAATCCGCGCACTTAATACAATGCTGAATTCATACAACAAATATAAAGGGAGTGTAACCATGGCAAGACTGAACGGATCGGTGGAAGGAGTGATGATGGCCGCTGCTATCAGAATGATGACAAACGCAAACTTTCTGACGCGTTTTAAACTATGTGGGGTGATGATGCCAACTTTCGTGAGCAGCATAATTACGACCGGCAATTGAAACAATAAGCCGATCCCGATCGTCAGGTACATCAGGTTCTCAAAATAATCACTGATCGTGGGCCTGAATTCTATCAAAGGACTGAGTGAATAGTTGCTGTAAAAATGCACCATGAATGGCGTGAGGACGATATATCCGAAAAGCACACCGATGAAAAATAATACGGAGACCCAGATGATTGCTCCGGTGGTACTTCTTTTTTCTTTATCACTTAAGGCCGGTTTGACAAACTTCCATACCTGCCAGAACACATACGGGAAAGCGAGAATAAATCCCCCTGCAAAAGCGAGCGTAAATGTCAGCAAAAATTGTTCGGTCATGGCACTGCTTAAAAACTTCACGCTGAAATGTCCCAGACATAATTCAGGTAAATGCAGATAGTCTGCCAGTCGGCACAACCATTTGTACGTTATAAACTCTGGATGTACCGGGCCCATTAAGATCCGGTCAACGACATAATGGATGTTGGCAAATACAAAGATGGCCGCAATCCCGATTGCTATGAGCGCTTTGATGATATGCCATCTCAGCTCTTCGAGATGATCAATAAAACTCATCTCTTTGGAAGGGTTTGCTGCAGTATTGCCTCTGATTTTTTTTAACATGATCCGATATTATCTGTACCTCTACGGGCGTAAATTTACGCTGATCCCAACACTTTTACTTTGACTGTTTCAATGCGCGTATCACTTCCGCTGATGATTTCAAATTCAAGCTGATGAATGATGATGGTAGTATTAATCTTAGGGATTGTTTCATGAAATTCCACAATATACCCCGACAGCGTTTCGGCTGTGGCTGATTCATCGAAGGTTAATCCATATTTTTCTCTTATGTAGTCCAGTTCAAGCCGTCCGCTGAAAAGAAATACACCTGGCTCTGTTTCTTTTTCTACAAATTCCTCGGTGTCATATTCATCTTTAATCTCGCCAAAGATTTCCTCCAGCAGATCTTCCATGGTCACAATGCCGCTGGTACCGCCGAATTCATCCACTACCCAGGCTATACTTTTTCGTTCTTTGGTAAAACGACTGATGAGGTCGGTAATGCCCATGCTTTCCGGCACGGCAGGAATGGGATGCAAAACCGATGAGATGTTAGCCGGCTTTTTGAAAAGATCCTGCTGATGAATATAGCCTTCAATGTGATCAATGTTTTCATTGTACACGATCAAACGGCTGAGCTGTGTATCAATAAATTTTTGTCTTATTAAAGCTAAATCAGTTTTAATATCAACCCCAATGATCTCTTTTCGTGGTATGAGACATTCCCTCACTTTAACACCTGGCAGTGAAAGAGCATTTTCAAAAAGATGGTCTTTCATAGGATGCATATCTTCCCCGACACCTCTGGACTGATTGATCAGCTGTTCTGCATCTGCGCTGAAAAAAATATCTTTTTTATTGGTGAGCCTCACATCAAACAAATACTGAAGTATCCATTCTCCCAGTCGGGTCAGCATAAGGGCAACAGGGGCGAGATATCGGAAGATCAGATCCAGTAAACGAGATGATATCCCAAGCGCTGTATTGCTTTTTGCTTTGACTAATGAAACGATCAGGTGTATGGAAAAATACAAGATCAAAAATGCCGTAATCCATTCAGGCACCATTTTTAAAGGAGAGTTTTTCCATTGATCAGGGAAAACCTGCCATAAAAAACCCGAGAATTGAATGGATGTCAATACGGTGATGACAAACAGCAGGGTAGAAGTCAGCAGCGACGCACCAATCATGCGACTGGGACTGGCCAGGATTTGACTTAAAATATGCCCGGTGGTTTTGCCTTGTTTTTTTTTCAGCTCTATTGAGAGTCTGTTTACACTGCTCAAGGCCGGCTCAATGCCGAAGAAAAATCCGGTGAGCACGGATAGCAGGATCAACTCGATTATCGGTAAATATCCTTCCATAATTCATAAGCATCAGGATGCCGACCCCAAAAATACGTTTATTATGGATGTCGCCTCGTTACAGGCTTTTTGCAGATCATCGTTCAGGATGATCCGGTCAAACTGATCTTTATGTGCCAGTTCTGCTGACGCTTTGAGGATTCTTTTTTCGATGGAGCCGGCACTGTCTGTTCCACGATGAATCAGCCGTTCTCGCAGACTATCGATGGATGGCGGAGCAATAAAGAGTGTAATAGTCTGTTCAGGGTAAAGTTTTTTTATTTGTAAAGCCCCCTTTACATCAATATCCAGTACGGGCACCTGGCCGCCGCTCCAGATTTTATACATTTCATTTTTAAGTGTTCCGTAATAAACGCCTTCATATACCATTTCCCATTCCATGAAAGCATCCTCTTTGATGTGTCGAGTAAATTCATCCTGACTGATAAAATAATAATCTTTGCCATCTGTCTCATTCACCCTCGGCTGACGGGTAGTGGCCGAAACGGAAAAAGCCAGCTGCGGAAAGCAGTTCATCAGATGTTTGGTGATGGATGTTTTGCCTGCTCCGGATGGAGCGGTTATCACAATGATTTTTTTCGTCGGCGCTGTCATATTTAACTGTGAATACGTTGAATTTGTGCTCCAATTGCATTGAGTCGTTGGTCGATGAACTGGTACCCTCTGTCAATTTGTTCTATATTCTGAATACGACTGGTTCCTTCGGCACTCATGGCGGCAATGAGCAAAGCCACTCCGGCACGTATATCCGGACTGCTCATGGTAATTCCTCGGAGTTGCTGCTTTCGTTCAAGACCAATCACCACAGCTCTGTGGGGATCACATAAAATAATCTGCGCACCCATGTCGATCAGTTTATCGACAAAGAAGAGACGGCTTTCAAACATTTTCTGATGAATCAGTACGCTCCCTTTAGCTTGGATGGCAGTTACTAAAACGATGCTTAAGAGATCGGGTGTAAATCCCGGCCAGGGATGATCATAAATAGTGAGGACGCCTCCTTCTGTATATCGCTGAATTTCATACACCGCTTGTTCGGGAATATGAATATCATTACCCTTAATATCAAGTAGGATACCCAATTGTCGGAATTTATCCGGGATAACGCCGAGCATATCAACGCCGGCATCTTTTATTATGATATCACTTTGCGTCATGGCGGCCAGTCCGATAAATGATCCAACTTCAATCATATCAGGCAGAAGCCGGTGCTCAGTGCCTTGTAGCTCCTGAACTCCCTCAATCGTTAAGTAGTTGCTGCCAATACCACTGATTTTTGCTCCCATGCGGTTCAGCATAAGACAGAGTTGTTGAACATAGGGTTCACAGGCCGCATTATACACTGTAGTTTTTCCCGATGCGAGTACAGCTGCCATGATGATGTTGGCGGTTCCGGTAACGGAGGGTTCATCCAGAATGAGCGAAGTGCCTTTGAGATGTTTTCCATGCAGGCGGAAATAACCATCTTTTTTTTCATAATCGGCCGCAGCACCCAATTGCTGAAAACCTAAAATATGTGTATCCAGCCTTCTGCGACCAATTTTGTCGCCACCGGGTTTGGGGATATAAGTATGACCAAAGCGGGCAAGTAACGGTCCGGCCATCATGACAGAGCCGCGAAGCTTGCCACATTTTTTCAAAAATGTATCACTTTCCAGATAATCACGGTCAATATCTTTAGCGCAGAACTGATAGGTATGTGCATCTGTTTTTTCAACTTGTACATGCATGTCGGATAATAATTCAATAAGTAAATTCACGTCATGAATATCCGGCACATTATGTATCGTCATTCTTTCGCCCGTAAGCAGGACAGCGCAAAGAATCTGTAGCGCTTCGTTCTTGGCTCCCTGAGGGATCAGGGTACCTTTTAATTTACAACCTCCTTTGACTTCAAAGGTATTCATAGCAGAAAGTTATCTATAGTTAACGAGACAAGTGGAAGAATATTAACGGGCAGGTGTATGAAAGCTTAATATCTTTTTTTGAATTTACCACCCCGGTTGTCGCGGCCATTGTTGCGGCCTCCTTTCTGAAAATGCTTATGCCTTTTTTGTCCGCCTCTCGCATCCCGGAAATCATCGCTGGGGCGGTAATGACGAACATATGGCTTATTGGTAAATTCCAGCTCGCCTTTTGTAAGGGCTGCCAGTTCGCTCTGTATGGCATCATCATGAATATTTTCCTTATGCCAGTTGTTATAAGCGAGTTTCATGTAGTAGGCAATAGTATTACCAAAGCCTTGCTTTTTCTCAGGATTTTCTTCCTGTAGCGCTTTATCGATTAAGGTTTCCAGATTTTTGCCCAGGTGATTATATCTGGGGTGTCGCTTTGGATAAGGTAATCTTTCCGGTCTTGCTTTTAATGACTCTCGCGTTGGGATTGGATATGGACTATCTACATCCAGTTTGAAATCTGAAATCAGAAAAAGATGATCCCATAATTTATGGCGAAAATCCTCGACGTTTTTTAGATGAGGATTAAGAAATCCCATAAGTTCAATAACGAGATTAGCCTGGTCTTGTCTCTTTTTTCTGTCTTCGATGGTAAGTATGTGATCCACCATTTTCTGAATATGTCGGCCATATTCACGAATGATCAGATGGTTTCGGGTCGTATTATATTCCATAATTAAAATTCTGTAGTGTAAAAGTAATTCCGGGGATGCCTGCTGCAGCTGAGAGAAGTGATTACCTTGTCAAACACCTGTTCGTATTCCCGGCCATTCATTTATTGAAAGTAATAAATCGTCGTCAAAGGTAAGCAAGAGTTTTTAATAAAAAAGAAACCGCCCCAGATAAGGGCGGTTTGAGTTGTCAAACGTAAGCAATAAAAGGTTTAGTAAAAATTATTGAAGCATCAGGCGCTCTGTCGTTACTTCTGTACCATCTACGATCTGCAGCAGATACATGCCTGATTGTTTGGCCGGGGCAGAAAGGCGGTTGAAGCCGATCGTCATCCGTCCACTTTGGAGATTTCTTCCTCCCATGTCCAGCAGGCGGTAGGTATAGTTTCCTTTGCTGTGGACCACGATCTCCTGTCCTGAGATAATATTGTTCAGGATCTTGACTTTTACATCGGAAGAAGAAGATTTAATATTTACGATGTTGGAATAGTATTCTAACTGAGAGGCTGTTACCACATGCAAACGATAGAAGCGGTTGCCTGTAGTTACCGGCTGGTATATAAAGTTTCTGCTGGCGCTGTTCACATTTTCCATTTGAGTGAAATTTTTGCCGTCTTCGGAAGTTTCGATGGTAACAGATTCCAGTTCTTCGTCAGCTACAATGCTCCAGTTGAGTTCGTGTTTGCCTTTATTATTATGACCATTCAGCACTAAACTGTATACAGGGAGAGAGCTGTTGGCAACAAATGCGCCGGTCATGTTATAATTCCCAAGCATGCCGTAATTAGATGTATTAACGTTTGCTGTATTACTTACACGTACATAATATGTACCTGCATTCAGCGTGCTGTCGATAATTACTTTTACCTGTGAAGTAGGATTGAATGTGGCTAAAGTAGTACCCGCACTGTTTAATAAACTTACCTGAAGGTCAATGTTGGCAGCAGTATTTGTTGTAGGAGCTACACTGTAAGGAAGCGCATTCAATGTAAACCGGCCATTGCTGGCGATGTTTAGACGGAACATATCCACATCATTGGTTGCATTCACAAAACCGCTGATGGCATAATCGTTACCGCTGAAGCTGATATTGCTTGCTGAAGTTGTGGTATTGGCCACATCATCTGTACGATAGCCGAATCCGTTAGCTGCACTTGCCAGGATAGATAAATCATCCTGAAGATTGTTACAACCAAAACTGTTTGGGCCGTTATGCCACAAGGTCAGATTGCGGGAGTAGCTATTACCCATGATAGGCGCCCAGCCAATCTCTCCGCTTCCGATACCGGCATAATATTCTGATACGAATCCGCAGGTGCTGTTGTATTGTGACTGATGATATAAACCTAAAGTGTGTCCGGTTTCATGGGAAGCGGCTTCCGATACACGCTTATCGTTATTACTTAATAAGGTGCTGAATACAAAAGCAGGAATTTCAAGTCCCCAGCGGAAAGACTCTACATAAGCCACACCGCCCGCACTCCCGTACCATGCACTGGTAGGCGTTACGATGATACGCTGTCTTCTGGTTGCCGGAGCAGCAAAATAAACAGCAGAGTCTGTAGTAATGTTGATGTTAAAGGGTCTGAAATCCTCTGACACCTGATTGAAAACGCGGATCATTTGCGCATTTGTAAGGGCAGTCGGAGCACAGAAGATGGGATTACCGCCGTTCCAGTAAGGACTGATGACGGTTTGTCCGTCGAAGTCGATAAAGATAGTGGCTGATGCGCTGCGGAAGCTGTTTAAGCCGTAGGGAACTTGAGCGCTGAGGTTGTTACTGATGATCATAGCGATCACAGCAAACAGAATTGTTTGTAGCTTACGTTTCATGGGATTGGATTTAATCGTTTGACTTAGGGATTGGATAATTAGGGATACGGATTAAAAACGGACTTAGTCGGGTATCATATGTGAAACTTGTTTTTTATTCCAGTTATATTCGCCGGTGGCAGGATCTTTTTCCAGCATCAGCATATCGCTGGCGTTCTTGCTCATCATTACGCCACGGTAAATGGTGCCTTCTCCTTTAATATCCAGCTTGGAGAGAGAAAGAACCTGACCCGGTGTTTCAGTAGACTGCATAATAATCGTCTGTAATCCGGGGGCATCATTGGTGATGGCGGTAACCTTTCCTTTAAAATTTGTTTTGGGGCTTATTTGAACCGATACCTGCTGGTTGAGTCGGTATGCCATCACTTCATTTACGAAGTTGTTGCGAACCGCGAATCGGGCAGACTCTTTCATGAACATTTGTGATTTTTCAGATTGCTTTTCCCGATTGGATCTGAAAGAAACTTCTTGTGCGTAGGTGAATGTGAAGGCGAGGCTTAACATCAGCACGAGTGAAAACTTCTTCATAACATTTGGTTTTACGTTGGATACGAGATTTGTTTGACAATTCAAAAGTAGAACGAAGAATTATACCGTGCAACACTTTGCCGCCGAAAGAAATTTTTTTAAGGGTTAGTCCTTATCTTTTTATGAAAATCTTTTTAGTGAATGTCTGACATTTGCAGTGAAAACTAGTATGATATTATGCGTCTTGTATTACTGCTGCATCCATCTTTTTGCTTCCCGCATCCATTGGAATCTTTTCCAATGGACAGACATTTCTTTCATTGGCTGGACCAGCGTCAAGAAAATCATCTTATCATTATTGGCAGTACATTGGTAACGCCACCTGTGAAATATCGGGAGAGAATTATTTCTCATCATGTCCCATATACTCAACCGGCTTCTTTCTTTTCTTCGGCTCTGTATATCTGGAAAGCAATCTTTCATTTGAAGAAAAATCAAACTGACCGAATACTCTTCGACGGGATCGATACATTTTTATTTTTTTCAAAGAATCGCTGGATGTCATTTCTTTTTCATCGTGTGATGAAAAAACCTTTTCTGATTCTGCAGCATGGATTCAGAGGGGAGTCTGCTGTTCTGCCTGCTGAAAAAAAGATCAATATTCAGGAACTTCCTTCGCCTGCTTTTGAGAACAGTGAAGACAAAAGTCATGATCTGATCAAATCGCTTTTGACAAATGGTGCCGAATATTTTTTATGCTCAGCGCATTTTACCTCTCCGCAGCAGCTGACATTTTTGCTTAAAGCCTATTCGGTTTTTAAACAACGACTTAAAACGAATTTTAAACTCGTATTAAGTGGCATTCAAACAAGCAACATACAATGCATAACCTTACTCAGCAATTATAAGTTTCGTCAGGATGTGATCATCCCTTCGCCCGGACAATATGACTCTTTTTCTTCGGTCTTGTTTGCTGCTTATGCTCATATTTTTTCTTCGTCGGATATGTATTACCCCTGCACACCAGCTGATTGTGCCGTGACCCGGGTACCGGTCATCTCTCCTTACAACAGATTAAAGGATATTGTTGTTTCCAATGAATTTACATTTTCCGAGGGTGATGTGCAGGATCTGGCTGAAAAGATGATGCGGATTTACAAAGATGAAGGTGCCCGCAAAGATGCTATAAAAAACATGTACGCATGTTTTCTGCAAGCTGGTAAGACATTTGATTTTTCTGCTCATTTGCAAAATGCGCCACGCTAATTATGTACTTTTGCGTGAACTTTTGACCATGATACATACAAGTAACATATCCATTGATGTTGAACTGGATGAGTCCAGGGTTCCCGAACAAATCCGCTGGAGGGCTTCTGACAGTACGGCTGATACGCAACAGCTAGCCAAGGCAATGATGCTGGCCTTTTGGGACGGAGCCGACAAATCAGCATTGCGCATCGATCTGTGGACCAAACAAATGATGGTCGATGAAATGGCTGATTTTTTTTATCAGGTTATGATGACGATGGCAGATACTTTTCAGCGGGCAACGAATCAAGGTGAGTTATCGGCCGACCTGAAAGCTTATGCTGCTGATTTTTATAAACGTTTTAAAGAATTACAATTAAAAGAAAATAATACATTATGAGTCTGGAAACCGACATCATGCAGAAAATGAAAGAGGCCATGAAGGCGAAAGACGAAGTAACCTTACGAGGTCTGCGTGCAATCAAGGCCGCATTATTATTGTTAAAAACATCCGGTGCCGAAGAGATTACGGCCGAGGCAGAGCTGAAGATGCTGCAAAAACTGGTGAAACAGCGCCAAGATTCGCTGGAAATCTTCACTCATCAGAACAGAACTGATTTAGCTCAAAAAGAGTTGGAAGAAATCAAGGTGATCGAACAGTTTCTGCCTCAGCCTTTAACGGAAGAAGAGTTGAAAAGTGCGCTGCAGGAAATTATTCAGGAACTAGGAGCTTCCGGTATGCAGGACCTGGGAAAAGTAATGGGCATTGCATCCAAAAGACTGGCCGGAAAAGCAGATGGCAAATCCATCAATGCTGCAGTGAAAGAATTATTAACTGCCTGATAGCCGCCCATGATGATTGATATTATTTGCCTGCTCGCCTATGTATATGCCTTTTACAAAGGCTTAAAAAACGGCTTGATATTGGCTGTGTTTTCTCTTGCGGCTTATATTCTTGCCTATTTCATCGCGAAGCATTTTTCTAATCCAATTGCATCTTGGGTAAAGGCATTCTCCGGCTCTGAATCCAATTGGATGCCTGTAATTGTATATGTTGTTTTGTTTATTGCTGTTTTGCTCTTGGTTCGAATGTCAGCATCGCTTCTTGAGAAGGGATTAAGTTTGCTCAGTCTGGGTATCTTCAATAAAATTGGCGGCGTAGTATTTTATCTCGCATCCCTGACTGTTTTTTTATGGTTTGTTTTTTCTGTCATGTTTTTTTTGATAAGTCCTTCTTCTGAAACGTTTACCGGCTCTTTTTTTTACAAACATGTTTTTTCCCAGTTGCCATCACTTAAGGAATTAATCCGTACAATTTAAAGGACAGATCACCTGCTTTTTCAATTCTTTCAATAATATGGCGGCATATCGCCGAAATCTATTACTTTAGCAAACGACATTTAAAGCTTTCATCGCTCATGAATTATGAAATCAAGCAAACAGGGAAGTTCAGATACATCGAGGAGGGTCAGGGAGAGCCGCTGGTCTTATTGCATGGTTTATTTGGTGCGCTGAGTAATTTCAAGGATCTGATTGATCATTTCTCCACGACGCACAAAGTAATCGTGCCCATGCTTCCGTTGTTTGAGCTGGATTTACTGCATACATCCGTCAGTGGCTTACAAAAATATGTGCATCGCTTTCTGGAAACGAAAGACTATCACGGTGTTCATCTGATGGGTAATTCCCTGGGGGGGCATGTAGCGCTGGTTCATGTATTGAAACATCCGGAGCGGATCCGTTCTCTTACTTTAACCGGTAGTTCCGGACTATTTGAAAACGGCATGGGAGATACCTATCCCAAAAGAGGTGATTATGAATATATCAAGAGGAAGACCGAGCTGACTTTTTTTGATCCGGCAATGGCTACCAAAGAGCTGGTGGATGAAGTATATGACATTGTTAACCAGCGAACCAAAGTGATCAAGATCATTGCACTGGCTAAAAGTGCGATTCGCAATAATCTGGGGGATGAACTCAAGGAGATTCAGGTGCCGACTTTACTCGTCTGGGGCAATAATGATACCATTACCCCGCCTTTTGTAGGAAAAGAATTTGAACGGCTGATACCTCATTCCACCCTGCATTTTATTGATCAGTGCGGGCACGCACCCATGATGGAACGTCCCGAGCAGTTCAATCAGATCCTGGGTGAATTTTTGAAAAAGCATTCAGATCATTCTGTCAAACCATCAACCTCTGCATCATGATTTGCGGCGCCATATCATCCACGGCTATTCCTGCTCTACAGATGAGCGATCAGGTTGGCTGGGCCAGACAAACGATGAATGATTTTTCTATTGAATATTTACCGGTAATTGAAGAACAGCTATTTAAGGGAATCATTCATCTGGATGACCTGGATGAGGCAAATGATGAGCAGCATGTGGCTGATCTGGCTTCTCATTTTTTTATTCACGTGGTCCAGGAGGAAGATTTTTTTCTCACGGCGCTGAAATTGATGCATGAGCATAATATTTATCTGCTTCCTGTGCTGAATCCGTCCGGAGAATATACCGGCTCCATTACCCGTCAGGTCATTATTGAAACCGTGTCAACATATCTAAGTGCCGGGGAACCCGGAGGTGTGATCATTCTCCAGATGCCGCCGCATCAGTTTTCTATCTCTGAGCTTGGCCGCATCATCGAGTCTAATAATGCCAAAATCCTGCATCTGACCACCTGGACCGACCGGGCAACGGGAGAGTTGATGGTATCCATGAAACTGAATAAGTTTGATATTCATGATATTCTGGCTTCCTTTGAACGGCATCAGTTTACGGTAAGCCGATATTTTGGCGAGAATCTTTCGGAAGAAACCCTGAAAAATAATTTTGACCATCTTATGAACTATCTGAAACTCTGATATCTTCGGATAGATTTATCGGCACATGTACTTTCGATCCATTTACTTTTTTTTCATGCTCTGCTCTGTTGTAAGGCTTTCCGCTCAGCCTTCTGTAGTATATGAACAGGCAAAGGAAAAGACGAAACAATTGCTGGCGGCTTATACTGCCGACAGACAGTGGGTGCTGAAGGAAATTTTCATGAAAGGGAATACTATTACCAAAAACTATATCATTCATCGTGAATTGCCTTTTAAAAAAGGTGATTCTGTCCGCGCAGATCATTTGATTGGCCTTTTTGATCAGGCGCGCTTCAATTTGATGAATACCAATTTATTTCTGGAAGCAACGCCGACTGTTGACAGTATCAGCGATGAGGAAATATTCATTCGCCTGAATTTTAAGGAGCGATGGTATATTTTCCCGTTGCCTTATTTTAAATTCATCGACCGGAATCTGAATCAGTGGTTATTCGAACAAAATGCGAGTCTGGAAAGAGTCAACTACGGGATCAAGTTTACCTGGGAGAATTTATCGGGCAGAAGAGATCAGCTGAGATTCAATGTTATTAACGGATATAACCGTGATTTCAGGTTGTATTATGAAAAGCCCTATTCGGGGAAAAAGCTGGAGCATGGCTATTTTTTTGGGGCGGGTTATTCCCGTCAAAGACAACTGACCTATTCCACGGAGGACCACAAACAAATCTTCCATCCGATCGCCATAGACCCCCGATCTGATTTTGTAAAATCTACTTTATTGTTCGAATTGGGTTATACCTATCGAAGAGGGGTGCGTTTCCGGCACCGGCTGGGTTTACGCTATGTACAGGAAGAGATATCCGATTCAGTCAGGATACTCATTTCTGCCAATTCAGCTAAAGGATACCGGCCTTTTTTTCCGGGGAACAATACAGCGTTGCGCTTTGCACAGATCGATTATAATTTTCAATATCTGAATCTCAATAACAATGCATACCCCTGGCAGGGCTTTGGCTTTTCGGGAGATTTTATTCACAGGGGATTTGGTATGGCAGATATTCAGCTATGGCAGATGAATATCAAGGCCGGACAATACTGGAAGATCGGAGCAAAAAATTCGTTCTCTCTGAATGGGAAGGGTATACTTAAGTTTCCTTTCGACCAGCCGATGTATAATCTCCCTCTTTTAGGTTATGGCGACTGGTATTTAAGGGGGCTTGAATATTACGTATTGGATGGTGTGGCCGGAGGCATCATCAGTGCATCCTTGCGAAGAGAGATGCTGAATATCAATGTGCCTACAATCTTCCAAAAAAGTGAAAAATACCGGAAAATACCCGTTAAGGTAATCGCTAAGGTATTTGTTGATCAGGGCGCCGCCCATCATCCTTTCAGCAATCAGGGGATGCTGAACAATCGATGGCTGGTGACTTACGGGTGTGGCCTGGATGTACTGAGCTATTATGATTTTGTATCACAAATTGAATGGTCTTTTAACCAATTGGGAGAAAACGGGTTATTTTTACACGTCCGCCGTGAGTTTTAGACAAACAAGGGAATGCCGGACAGATCAGAGGACTTGTTGAAAACCCTCGTTACATAAAATAGAGTCACATGCAAGTAGGAATATACAGCCGGGTATTTGATGAGTCGCAGAAAGAAGATGTGTTGAAACTGATTCATGAACTTATACGCCATCAGATTGAGCCGGTACTTTACCGTGATTTCTATAATCAGATCAGTCATTTTTTGCCGGCTGATATGCCCATTCGGCTGTTTTCTTCATCTGATGAGCTGAATGAACAATTTGAATGTCTGATCAGTTTGGGGGGTGATGGAACCCTTTTGGATACCGTCACGCTGGTACGGGACAAAAAAATCCCTTTATTGGGCATTAATTTCGGTCGACTTGGTTTTTTGGCAAGCATAGGAAGGGGGGAACTGGATTCAGCTGTCGCCTCACTTGTTAACCATACATATGTGAAAGATGAACGAACGCTCCTTCATCTGGAAAGTAATCTTCCGCTTTTTGGAGATACGCCGTATGCCTTGAATGAGTTGGCTATTCAAAAGCTTGATACTTCTTCCATGATCAAAATCCATACGTATTTAAACGGCGCCTTTTTGAACAGTTACTGGGCGGATGGTCTTATTGTGGCTACACCTACCGGTTCTACCGGATATTCGCTGAGCTGTAACGGACCCGTTGTTTTCCCTGATTCAGGAAGTTTTGTGATTACACCGGTTGCACCGCATAACCTGAATGTTCGCCCGATCGTGGTGCCGGACTCCAATGTGATATCCTTTGAAGTGGAAGGAAGAGCCGACAGTTTTTTATGTACGCTAGATTCACGAAAAGAAATTGTCAGTAAGAATGTACAACTGGCCGTAAAAAAAGAAAATTTTTCAATTGGCCTGATCAGACTGAATGAACAAAGCTTTTTACAAACTTTGCGAAATAAATTATCATGGGGATTTGATCAGAGAAACGGATAAAAAAATCCGATTAAAAAATGAAAAGGGTTTTTGAGCGTTAATAAAAAAACCTGTTTAATAGTAATTATCTTGAATCACGATGAAGTATTTTAGTTTTTGGTCCGGACTTTTTCTGCTTTTTCTGTCTAAAATGGCGTTCGCACAGGTTGAGAGCTTGACACATACCGGCGAATTTGGTGTCCAGACCGGGGCGGCGCATTATTTTGGTGATTTAAATACCGCCACCGGCTTAAAAAGACCCCATCCAACTTTTGGTTTATTCTACAGGAAGCAAGTCAATAATTACGCTGCCTTTCGTCTGGCATTCAATTATGCGCAGCTGTCCTATGCAGATCGCTTACAGGCAAAGAATGAATTTCAGCGTCGTCGCAATCTGGATTTTAAAACTGCCATATGGGAATTTGTTCTGCAGGGCGATTTCAACTTTTTCAGGTTTGATCCGGAAGTACCCGGACAGCGCTTTACTCCGTATCTCACTTTTGGACTCGGCTTGTTTCAATTCGATCCTTTTACTTACTATGAAGGGCAGAAAGTTTACTTGCGTCCGCTGGGTACAGAAGGACAGAATTCGGTGAAGTTGCCCGGTTCAAAGGAGTACTCCGGCATGGGTGTCTGCATCCCCGTTGGCTTTGGTGTGAAGGCGGCGCTGAACAGAAAAATAAATATTCATTTTGAGCTGACACATCGTTTTACCAATACAGATTATCTGGATGATGTATCCGGAAATTATGCCGGTGCTGATGCTTTTTTGCCAGGCAGTGCGGCTTTCTTTCTGCAGGACAGGAGTGCAGAACTGGGAACCCCGATCGGCGTCGAGGGAAATCAAAGGGGATTCAAGGGAAATAAAGATCAGTTTATCATGGCCAATGTAGGAATCACATTCAGTTTCAGCTCGTATCGCTGTCCGGGAGCAAATTAAATTAGTCAAAAATTTATATGATTATCAATGTCTTATAAAGGCGTAATAAAAATTTACGCCTTTTTTCTTGGTATTCTCTTTCTCTTTCTCCTACCTTTGCAACCCTTTCATAAAGGAGGGAGTCCTGCTACGGGATGGCGTGGCAAAAAAACTTTAATTATGAGCAAATTACATTTTACAACCAAACATGTGAACGAGGCTGCCGTAAAACGTAACTGGTACGTAGTGGACGGCACCAATCAAACCGTCGGTCGCATTGCTTCAAAAATTGCCGCTGTATTAAGGGGCAAGAATAAGGCCTATTATTCGCCTCATGTTGATTGTGGTGATTTTGTGGTCGTGATCAATGCGGAAAAAGTGGTTTTTACCGGAAACAAACTGAGTGAAAAAGAATATCAGAACTTCAGTGGTTATCCTGGCGGGCAGAAAATCGAGATTGCCAAAGATCTTCTCAGACGCAGACCTGAAGTGATCATTGAAAGAGCGGTAAAAGGGATGTTGCCCAAAAACAGACTTGGGCGCAAAATGTACAAAAAACTTTTTGTGTATGCAGGAGCAGAGCATAAACATCAGGCACAACAACCTCAGCCCTTTAAATTCTAATTTCATCATTCATTCAACATTAAACTATTTAATAAATGGATAAGCAAAAAAATGCTGTTGGTCGCCGGAAAGAAGCCATTACCAGGGTTTTTATCAGTAAGGGCAACGGTAACATCACTGTAAATGACAAGAACTATAAAGAATACTTCACACTGGTTTATCTTCAGAATCAGATAGAAGCGCCTCTTAAAAAGATCGATTCACTGGAAAAATTTGATATTAAGATTACTGCAACAGGTGGAGGTATCAAAGGGCAGGCGGAAGCGGCCAAATTGGGTATTTCCAGGGCCTTGCTGGAGATCAACCCGGAATATCGTCCGTTGCTCAAAGAAGACGGCTACTTAAAGCGTGATCCCAGAGGCGTTGAGCGTAAGAAATTCGGTAAGAAAAAAGCGCGCAGAAGCTATCAGTTCTCCAAGCGTTAATCGAATCCTCACCAAGACAATTTATGATCATCAATTATTTAAAATTATCATACAAGTAAAATGGAAAGTAACACTTCATTACAGCAACAACTATTGGAAGCAGGTGTACATTTTGGTCACCTGAAGAAGAAGTGGAACCCGAAAATGCTGCCCTATATTTTCGCGGAGAAAAAAGGGATTCACATCATCGATCTGAATAAGACGGTAGAAGGTTTGCAGGAAACGGCTGCCATCATGAAACAAATGGCAAAGGCCGGTAAAAAAATTCTCTTCGTTGCCACCAAAAAGCAGGCTAAAGAGATCGTTACGGAATGTGCTCAGAAAGTGAATATGCCATATGTTACGGACCGTTGGCTTGGCGGCATGCTGACCAATTTTAACACCGTTCGTAAGAGCGTGAAGAAAATGCAAAGCATTGAAAAGATGCTGAATGACGGTACGTTTGACAGCATCACTAAAAAAGAGCGTCTGCAACTATCCCGAGATAAGGAAAAAATGGAAAAAGTATTGGGCGGTATTGCTAATATGAGCCGAATCCCTGCTGCCTTATTTCTGGTGGATATTGGTCATGAGCATATTGCACTGGCTGAAGCTCGTCGCCTCGGGGTAACCACATTTGGTGTGGTTGATACCAACTGCGATCCGAATAAAGTGGATTATTTCATTCCGGCGAATGATGATGCTACAAAATCCATTGCCATTATTACCCAATATATCACAGCGGCTATTGCTGAAGGACTGGCAGAGCGTCAGGCTCAAAAAGATGAGGAGGATGAATCAGCAGAAGATGTAGTGGAAAGATCGCCTCGTTTTGATGAGAACGCTGATGATACGTCTGATAAAGGCGGACGTCGCGGAGGCGGAGGTGGACGTGGCCCTGCCGGCGGCGGTGCTCCGAAAAGAAGAGTGGCGAGTACACAGAAACGTACTTCCTCCCGTTAATGAACAGAAACAATTATTGAAAGTATTTACGATTTAAAAAAGTATTTATGTCAACGCTTACTATATCAGCACAGGATATCAATAAATTACGTCAGGCTACAGGTGCGGGCATGATGGACTGCCGCAAAGCCTTAACAGAAACGAACGGCGATTTTGAAGCGGCCATCGACTGGTTGCGGAAGCAAGGTCAGAAAGTTGCAGCTAAAAGAAGCGACCGGGAAGCAAAGGAAGGGGTCGTGCTGGCACTGACCAATGCTTATAACACGACCGGTTATGTGGTTTGTATCAGTTGCGAAACAGATTTCGTGTCAAAGAATGCAGACTTTGTTGCTTTTGCTCAATCTATTGCAGATGCTGCAGTTGCCAATGATGTTAAATCAGCTGAAGAGTTAAATGAAGTAACCATTAACGGTGCTAAAGTGGCTGATCTTATCAATGATAAACTGGCTGCTATCGGAGAAAAAATTGGTGTCAGCAAATTTGAAAGAGTAGAAGCACCATATGTAGCTTCTTATATACATGGTGCCAACAGAATGGGAGTATTAGTAGGATTATCCAAAGAAGCAGCTGAAGCGGGCAAAGATGTTGCTATGCAAATTGCAGCCATGAACCCGGTTGCCGTTGATGCCGCCAGTGTTCCGGCCGATGTGGTGGCTCGCGAAAAAGATATCATTCTTGACCTGATGAAACAGGATCCTAAGATGGCTGGTAAACCCGAGGAAATGGTATCAAAAATTGCGGAAGGCAAACTCAATGCTTTCTTCAAAGAGCAGACCTTACTGGCTCAAGCCTATGTGAAAGATGCATCCAAAACTGTGGGAGATTACCTGAAATCATCCGGTGATGTACAGGTAACAACCTTCAGGAGGGTAGCATTAGGGTAATTTCTCTCTAAATTAAATTATTGATAACCCTCGCTTCTGGCGGGGGTTATCTTTTTACAACCATTTAAACTATCTTCCATAAAATCAGTCGAAACCACGTAACAGCATCATTTTGGACATTGTTCTTTTATGAATCAACCGGAGGATAAAGAAATACTCGATTTATTTCATACAACGGAAGGCAGGGAGAAAGGATTTAACTTGCTGATCCGTAAGTATCAGGAAAAACTTTACTGGCATGTTCGTCGCATGGTAGTGGATCATGAAGATGCGAATGATGTGATTCAGAATATATTCATCAAGGTCTGGAAAGGATTGGAAAAATTTCGGGAGGACAGCCTGCTCTATACCTGGCTTTATCGTATAGCCACCAATGAAAGCCTCACATTTCTGGAACAGAAAAAGAAAAAAGCAGCTGTTTCATTTGATCAGAATGGCGTGGATCTGTCGGAAAATATAAAGGCCGATCAGCATTTTGATGCACAAAAACTGGAGTGGAAACTGCAGCTGGCCATTCAGAAATTGCCTGAAAAACAACGGATCGTATTCAATCTGAGATATTATGATGAGATGCCTTATGAAACGATGAGCAGGGTACTTGAAACCAGCGAGGGAGCACTCAAGGCCAGCTATCATCATGCCGTCAGAAAAATTGAGGATTTTATACTTCATCATTAAACTATTCAAATTTCATAGCGTCAATATAGCCGAATATGCCCCCAGGAATCTACATACAGGAGGAAATAAGTCAGATCAGTTCAACGCTCACGGAGTTGCCTGAGAAGCATCCTTATATTGTTCCGGATGGGTATTTTGAGGAATTGCCAAATCAGATTATGGACAATATCAGGACAGAGAATATGAGCGCCCGTGAAGAGATCATGCAGTTGTCACCTGTTTTGGCAGGTCTGAAAGAGAAGAAAATCTATCAAATCGAAAATGAGTATTTTGCCCAGCCAAATATTCATTTGCCTCAGATTCAGTCTAACGCTTCAAAAATTATTCCTGTTAAAAAGTGGCAGAGGCTTGCCATCGCAGCTTCATTCATCGGCATGTTGAGTTTGAGTGTTTTTTTATACAATAAATATGAGAAAAGCCAAGATGTGATCTCGAGTGGACTGGCCATCAAAACTGAAGCTCAGTTCAATAAGAAGCTGCATGAGCTGAAATCAGAGGATATCTTGAACTATCTGAATCAGTATGCCTCGGTTTATGATCAGTATGAAATGGAAAAAATGATTGATCCGCATCGACTCCCTGAAGAGAAGGAATATGTTGATGATCCCGTCTTGAATGAACTTATGCAGGACCTTAATGATGCTGATATTAACATGTAATATTCAATATAATATAAATTAAATTACTTATGGAATGCTCGTAACACATATTCAATGCCAACCGGGATGAATAATTAGGGCTTAACATTTGACAATTAAAACAATCAAAAATATACATATGAAATAGCCATAACGAAAATCCGATACCAACAGGAATAATCTTTCAGGCTATGCTATATGACCATTAAAAATCAATAAAAAAGAACATATGAAAAGGCTTTTATTACTATGCATGATTACTTCTCTTTTCTTCGGTCATCTGGTGGCTCAGGAATTACCTGAGGAAAAAAGAGAAGAAAAGATTCAGAGTCTGGAAATAGCATTTATCAGTCGCAAACTCAGCTTAACCCCTGATGAAGCACAACGATTCTGGCCTGTTTATAATGAATATAAAAAAGAGGTTCGTCAGACGGCTCAGCTGCAGAAAAACAGTCCGGATAGAGATGTGCTTGATTTTGAACAAAGAATGATTGATATCAGAAAAAAATACAGGGATCAATTTGCCGGAGCCATTGGTAAAGAGCGGATGAACCGGTTTTTTAAAGCAGAACATGAATTCAGAGCAGTATTGTTAAACAGAATAAAGAATCAATCAGGCCGTGAAAACAGGCCTCCGATGAATCGCGAAAAGAGATTCAGAAATTAGTTGGAAGAAATAAATAATCACCTTAAATTTGCATTAGGTGTTTTTCATAGGTTAGCAACGGCCGACTCTTTTTAGGGTTGGCCTATTTTTTTGTGTCAATCTGCTCTATAGACGGGAGCTTTGATATCATGATAAAACAGAAATTGCCATTTCTCTTTGGTGCCTTTTTCCCACCATTCAGCTCTTAAGGCTGCCGCCTTTTTCCCGTCATAATCATATTTGGCAATAAATTTTGTTTTGAGTTGTACCAGTTGCGGCGCTACATCTCCGCCGAAAAAAATAATGTCATTGTTCTCTTCAATCCAAAAAACCTGATGCCACGGACAATGTCCGCCGGTCACGGCATAACGTATTTGGTCATTCAATGCACCTTCCGCTTCTGTCAGAATGAGTCGATCGGAATCAATGAGAGGTTGTATATAATCACTCACATAAGAAGATGTGTCGGATGATACAGCAAGCTCAAATTCGTTTTTATTGATCACATATTTCGCATTTGGAAAGCTGAGGTTTCGTTGTCCTGAGAAGGAATCCGGTCTGCTGATACCACCGGCATGATCTTTATGTAAATGACTCATTAATACCAGCGTGACATCCATTGGATTGATACCGGCATGGATCAAATTGTTATGTATCTGAAGATTGCCTTGTGCATCTGAAAAACCGAGACCGGTATCCAGCAGCATGATATCATTACTTGTAACAACAACAAAAGGCTGTATTTCTACCAGTAAACTTCCCTTTGAACGTTCAGTTAAATTATCTGATTCATTAAAGGGAATAAATTTTTTGGTTGCATCCACCGTAAACCGGCCTTCAGAGAGAGGAATGATTTGCATGTCGCAAAGTTGCGACGATATGAATTATGAAATAAGGAAAGTTGTAGAATTTTTATCTGAATATGACTTCGTTTTATCTGAGTACCATATGCCGGTCAAGATCCAGCCGCAGTAAAATAAAAATAAGAATGGTAAATGTCAGCATGGACGATCCTCCGTAGCTTAATAAAGGAAGTGTAATGCCAATCACCGGCATCAGACCAATCGTCATGTAAATATTTATAAAGACGTGAAAGAATAAAATGGATGCCACACTGTAAGCATACACGCGGGAAAAAGTACTGCGCTGTCTTTCACCGATACGCAGAATACGCAGGAGTAAAAAGAAATAAAGCAGTACCAGCAGTACGCTTCCCCAAAACCCAAAACTTTCTGCCACAGCCGTGAATATAAAATCAGTATGCTGCTCCGGTACAAAATCGCCCTGCGTGGTCACACCCTTTAAAAAACCTTTGCCCCAGAATCCCCCAGATCCGATCGCAATTTTTGACTGTTTCACATTATACGTGTAATCTCTTTTTTTCCCTTCTGCCTGCTCTTTTTCAAACTGGGCAATACGCACTGGATCTTTCGGGATATAACTTTTACCAAACATACTGAGTACCCGTTCTGCCTGATAAGGTTTTAAGATTTTGTCAAATACGATGTAGTCAGAGAAGTATTTAATGAAGATGCATAACCCGGCGAGCAACAGAATGCCTGTCAGCGAAAAATAATTTCTCCTGATCTTTCTCCATTGAAAATAAATATAGAGCAGACTGATGATGCTAATAAGAATGGAATAATTCAGGAACGACATGACAATGGCCGTGACAAATAAAAGAGCTACGGAAAAACCGGTGATGAGATAGACGGACGGAAGACCTTCTCTGAACAATACAAGAAAAAATGAAAAATATACGAGTGCCAGTCCAGTCTCCTTTTGTGCAACAGATAAGACAGCCGGCAACATAACAATACCGATGGCTATGATATGTGATCTTGATTTATTGAAATCCGTATCCAGTCGACTCATATATTTTGCTAATGCGAGGGAAGTGAATACTTTACACAATTCAGCCGGCTGCAGGTTAAAACCACCTCCGAGTACAATCCACGATTTTGAGCCGCCAATATCTTTACCTATTACGAAGGTGAGAAGCATCAATATAATACCCAGCATGAACATCAGATTGGCAGACGTTGTAAAGAATTTGCTGTCTGTCAAAAGAATGAAAAATGCAATAACGGTGCTGATCAGTACGAATAAGAGTTGTTTGGAATAATTCTTTTTTAATTCGATCAGAGATTGCCAGAAAGGATCCTGAAAACGATACTCGACAGAAAAAATAGCGATCAGTCCGATGAAGACCAGTACATAATATAAAAGAATGATCCGTTGATCCGTTCCTTTACCAATGATTTCTGAATCTCTGCTCATGAATTGAAAATATAAATTTAAATGGATCTGTCTCGTTTTTGCAGTTCTGTCCAAATATCTTCCTTTCTTCGATGACCGGATAATATAGCTAAGTTGGCATCATAAAAAATTATCAAACAAACATCTCCCTTATCATTTTTTATTCCGCTGGCTATAAAATTACCAGTCGTTTTTACAATTACTTTTTTCTCTTTCATTTCTATCCGTCGAATAGAGTCTTTTACTTTCTTAATAGAATCCCGCACATATATTTCCTGACGAATGCGCGCCGGGATCAGGTTGACATTGGCAATACGTTCCACTTCTGCTTTCCTTTTATCGCCCGCGATAGAGTCATTCAGAAATTTTTCCATGACAAGTGAAGCAATGGGTGCCGCCCAGGTGGCACCATATCCGGCATTTTCCACCACCACACAAATCGCAATTCTTGGATTTTCCTTTGGCGCAAAAGCTACAAAGAAGGAGTGGTTCTGTTGCTTTTTACCCCTGAAATAATTTTCTACGGTTCCTGTTTTAGCACAGACGGATATCCCCTGAATCAGCGCATTCCTGGCTGTTCCGTTGGTAACGACCATTTCCATACCATCAATTACGGCCTGATAGGTACTGTCTTCAATGTGCAGTGGCCGGATCTTTTTACGGAAAGGATGAAGAATGGTATCAGCGGCGGTTTCTCTTTCGATGGACTTCACAAAGTGAGGGATATAATACCAGCCCCGGTTTGCGATCAGACAGACGGAGTTAGCCATCTGCAAAGGGGTTGCCTGTATTTCTCCCTGGCCAATACCGAGAGAGGCAATGGTACACGAATTCCAACCGCCCCTACGGAAAACTTTATTATATCGTGCCGTATCGGGAATATATCCCGCATATTCTCCGGGAAGATCAATGCCCAGCCGATGACCGAGGCCAAAGCCTGACATATAATGCTTCCATTGCATGAGACCTTTTTCAATATTGCCATAGGCTTTATTGTCGATAGCCATACGAAACACATGCGCATAATAAGAATTACAGGAGTTGGCAATGGATAATTTAAGATCAGCTGCATGTCCGGCATTGGTATGTGTACAGGCCGGTTTGCCGCAGGGACCGTAGCGACCGAAACAGTTATATCCAAAACCGGGACTGATCAGTCGTTCATCCAGTGCAACCAACGCGCCAAGTGGCTTGAAGGTAGACCCCGGCGGATAGACACCCTGCATCCCCCTGTTCAGCATCGGTAAGGCAGGATCCAGAAAAAGACGATTGAAATTTTTTCGTGCATCCGGTCCCGTTAGTTCATTCGGGTCATACCCCGGACTGGATGCCATGGCAATAATGCCGCCTGTTTTCGGTTCAATGGCAACTACACTGCCTACTTTATTCTTCAATAGCTTTTCGGCAAGTTGCTGCACTTCAATATCGATATAAGTATTCAGGTGTCGGCCTGCAACAGAAGCCGTATCAAAAGCGCCTTCCTCGTACGGCCCTATCGGCCGGTTAAAATTATCCCTCAGAATATATTGAATCCCCCGCTGGCCCATGAGGATTCGCTCATAATTATTTTCTAGTCCGCTTCGTCCGGCATAATCGCCAATCTGATAAAAGAAATTTGATTTCTTCAGCATGGCAGAATCTACTTCACCTACATAACCCAGTATCTGTGCTGCGGCTTTATAGGGGTATGCCCGTACAGGTCTTTCCTGCAGGAAAAAAGCCGGCTGGAAACGAAACAGATTCTCATTGATCCGGGCATATTTTTCCGGCGTCAGCAGCGCTTCAAATACACTCGGCCGATTGCGCGTATTTTTTATGATCGCAGTAATAATCCGTTTTCTGAACTCTGATGTATCAATACCGATAATACGGCAAAGTGCCATGGTATCTACACCCTTAACCTGTGAAGGAGTCACCATCAGGTCATACATGGAAACATTTTGAAGAATCGCTTTCCCTTTCCGGTCAAAGATGATACCCCGGCTGGGATAAACTACTTTCCGAAGAATGGCCTGATCGGTGGCAAGCTTTTCATATTTGTCTGAAAAGATCTGCAGGAACATCAGACGAATAACCAGTATCAGAAAAATGATGGCAAAGATCAGTTGTATGGTAAAATTCCTGGATTGATTGAATACAGCCATCTTGTTTGAACGCTTTTATAAGTCTTATGTCATTATGTATTGGTGAGAAATTTCTGCTTGCGGTGGAATATCAGTTCTGCGATTAAAATTAGCACTAAACTGACAAGTACCGAAATGGCTGTTTTAAGTATGAGATAAAAGATATCGCCAAACTGGAAAGCCTGAATAAGGAACAAACAAAAATGATGCAGCAACGTCAGCAGGGACGCATAAGATATGTAGGGGATCATACCCATGCTTTGAACAGAGGGTTCTTTATAATTGAATTCGACACCCTTTTGCGGCATGAGTAAAGCAATCAGAAACGGTCGGATGTAGCCAATCAGTACAATTGTTGCCGCATGCATGCCCGGTGTCTTGGTAAAGAAATCCATCAACAGACCGAACAAAAAACTGATTACCAGCAATAATCCTCGGCTCGTTTCAAATGGCAGCCATAAGATGAAGAGAAAATATATGATCGGAACAGCCGTATGATGCAGGGGAGGAATCTGATACAGTAAAAAATGCTGAATCAGTATGAACAGAAAAAATCGAATGGTATATCGGATAAAATCACTCATTTTAATTTCTGATTTCGGTTCTCTAATTCTTCCTGTTCGGTTTTCTGTAAATTTTCAATGACAAAGACGTGCTGAATTTTACTGAAGTCTGTGACCGGACGTATATGAAGCAATAAATTGTTGGTACTTTTTTCCGGGATGATTTTCTGAATGGTGCCGATCATGATGTCGGCAGGAAAATCGGAATAGGCACTTGTTAAAACGGTATCACCAGCCTGCACTTTAACCCCCTTAGGAATATCCTTCATCTGCAGTAAGCGGGGATCAGCACCATCCCATTCAATCCGCCCCATTTCGCCTGTTTTTTTTAGTTTGGCGCTTACGCGGCTTTGACGATGAAGGATGCTCATGACCGTCGAAAAATTATCACTCACGTCCAGCACAACGCCAATGGCGCCGGATGGACCGACTACAACCATGCCGGGATTTATTTGCTGTAAACGACCTCTGTGCAGCGTAATGAAATTATTGGGCAGGTGTACACTGTTGTTGACTACCGTAGCTTCTCTGTAGAGATATTTACGGTATTGAACAATGGAATCTGCTTTGAGCGTATCACTTTGCTGAACGCCTGCACTGGTATCCGGACTTTGAAAGTTTTGAGCTAATTGATTCTGAAGTTCATTGACCCGTTTTTGTAATGCTTCATTTTCTTTTTTCAATGAAAAATAAATGCGCCAGCCTTGTACCCGGTCTTCTAAACGTCCGGTCCATTCGCCGGCCACATCCATATAGGCGGACTGATGGAATCGGTTATATCGGATGAGAAATGAGAAACTAATGATTTCCAGCAGGAGGAAAAAAAGCAGGATGGCGTATCGTCTGATAAAAGCGAAAAGATTCCGCACGGAAACGGGGGTTTATAATTTCCTCTTTGGTAAATAGATTAGTTGCGCATGACAAACGGATAGCGATTATAATTCTTTAAGGCGATCCCTGTTCCTCGTACCACACTTTTCAGTGGATCATCGGCAATATGTACCGGGAGTTTGATTTTTTGGTTGAGACGTTTGTCCAGACCACGTAGCAGGGAGCCGCCGCCCGTAATGTAAATGCCTCTTCTGTAAATATCCGCAGCCAGTTCGGGCGGCGTTATTTCCAGTGCTTTTAAAATCGCTTCCTCTATCTTGAAAATACTCTTATCTAAGGCTTCGGCAATCTCCTGATAACTCACCATGATCTGCTTGGGAATCCCGGTCACCAGATCACGTCCGTTCACGGGAAGATCATCCGGCGGATTGTCCAGTTCTTTCATCGCAGAACCAATCTGAATTTTGATCTGTTCGGCCGTACGCTCACCGATCAGTAAACTATGATAACGACGAAGGGCTTCCATAATATCTGCCGTAAACTCATCCCCGGCAATACGGATACTCTGATCACAAACAATACCGGCTAATGCAATAACAGTAATGCCGGTTGTACCACCCCCAATATCGACGATCATATTTCCGACGGGTTCTTCCACATCGATGCCAATACCCAGTGCTGCTGCCATGGGTTCATGAATCAGATATACTTCCTGCGCACCGGCCTGTTCTGCACTGTCGCGTACCGCTCTTTTTTCTACTTCCGTAATACTACTGGGAATACAAATCATCATTCGCCATTTTGGCGGGAACCATGGTTTTTTAGGATATACCAGCTTGATCAGTTCACGGATCATTAATTCCGCCGCATTGAAATCGGCAATTACGCCATCTTTCAGCGGACGCACGGTACGAATACTTTCATGCGTTTTTTCATGCATCATCAATGCCTTCTTACCGACAGCAAGTACATGTTTCGGATTGTTGCGGTCAAGGGCCACAATAGAGGGTTCGTTGACGACGATCTCATCGTTATGTATGATCAGCGTATTAGCTGTGCCAAGATCGATGGCAATATCCTGTGTAAAAAAGTTGAAAAGTCCCATGGCTTATTGCGGAAATATGATAAATATCGAGTGCAAGCAAAGGTGAGAGAAAATATTTGAATTAACAAAGTAAAACAGAGAGATTATCTCGGGCGAAAAACGTTGCCCGCTTCGCTGGTGTCGGGTTATCCGCCCGCCTGTTACTCCTTGAAGTATCGGGCGGCCTGTTGTCTTGGTGTCTTTCTCGTTAGTTGTTTTTCATCTTTCGTTTTTCGCATTCGATAAACGATCATCGAACATCGATCAACGATTAAAATTCATATCCAATATCTCTACGATAATACATGCCGTCGAAAGTGATTCCTGAGAGGGCTGCAGATGACCTTTGTGCAGCTTCTTTGATGGAATTTCCGAATGATGTGGCGGTTATGACCCGACCGCCATTCGTTAAGATGGCCTCTCCCTCTGCTTTGGTGCCGGCATGGAAAAGGATCGTATCATCGCTGGAAGGCGAACTAATCTGCATCAGCAGGCCCTTTTTGTAATCCCCGGGATAACCTCCGCTTACAGCCATAATGGTAACCGCCGAGCGAGGATCTTTTTCAATGGTAACCTGAGCTAAATTTCCTTTGAGGGTGGCTTCAAACAAAGAGAGGATATCATTTTGCAGACGGGGGATGACTACTTCCGTTTCCGGATCACCCATGCGGCAATTATACTCTATGACATACGGATCTTCGCCCACTTTAATTAATCCGAAAAAGATAAACCCTTTATACTCCAGTTCATCTTCCTGCAAACCACGAATGGTGGGTTTAATGATGCGTTCTTCGACTTTTTGCATGAAGTTTGTGTCGGCAAACGGCACTGGACTCACAGCACCCATTCCACCGGTATTCAATCCTGTATCTCCCTCGCCGATCCGTTTATAATCTTTCGCTTCGGGCAAGATAACATACTCTTTCCCGTCTGTTAGCACAAACACACTGAGCTCAATGCCCGATAAAAAAGCTTCGACCACCACTTTGGCACTGGCGGCTCCAAACTTGGCATGGCGAAGCATTTGCTCGATTTCACTCAGCGCTTCTTCATGTGTTTGCGCAATGATCACGCCTTTACCGGCGGCGAGTCCATCCGCTTTAAGGACGATGGGTAATGGTTGTTCGATAATATATTTTTTAGCTTCTTCAACGGTATCTGCAGTAAATTCCCGGTAAGCGGCCGTAGGAATATTTCTTTTCTGCATGAAGGTCTTGGCGAAGGCTTTGCTTCCTTCCAGCTGTGCCGCCGCAGCTGAGGGACCGATCACACCAACCCAGTTTGCGCCAAATGAATTTTCATGATGCGCTGTTTTGAAATAATCATAAACTCCCTTAACCAGTGGATCTTCGGGGCCAACCACAATGAGATGGATGTTTTCTTTTCTGCAGAAAGCTTCCATTTTTTCAAAATCTCCATCTGTCCGCATGGGAATATTGGTGCCGCATTGTGCCGTGCCTGCATTGCCCGGAGAAATGTATAGATGATCACACAAAGCACTTTGTTTGATTTTCCAAGCGAGCGCATGTTCGCGACCTCCGGAACCCAATAGTAAAACGTTCATATGTATATTTTTAGATTCTTTTATTTGCCATATGTAATGCCCTAAATATTCATCACAGTTGGTATCGAATATTCGTTATGGGCATTTCATAGAAGAAGACTTTAATAAATTCGGCAGCGAAATTAAATCTTCGCTTTCAAACTTATTTTTATTTCCTATTTTCGACACTATTACTGATTAAAACGATTCAACATGAACGATGCTTCCACTACCCGACACCCGCAGGGATTATATGCACTTTTCTTCACTGAAATGTGGGAAAGATTCAGTTACTATGGAATGCGTGCTTTGCTGGTACTCTATCTTACCTCTACGGCTTTAAAAGGTGGATTTGGACTCGAGCGTGCCAGTGCACTCGAGATCTATGCCATCTTTACCGGTCTGGTATATCTTACCCCTATTGCCGGTGGTATTCTGGCTGATAAATTATTGGGACAAAGAATATCGGTGCTGATTGGCGGGTTACTTATGGCGCTCGGCAATTTTGTGCTGGCACAAAGTGTAGGTATCCCCGGTGCTGAATCGGTTGCCGATGGCAGACAATGGCTGCTTAATCTGGGTTTGGGCTTACTTATTGCAGGGAACGGTTTTTTCAAACCGAATATTTCTACCATGGTGGGTGGATTATATCAGGCCAATGATATCCGCCGAGACAGCGGTTTTACGATCTTTTATATGGGGATCAATCTGGGGGCGTTTCTTGCACCTTTAATTGCCGGTTCGCTTGGTGAGATCTACGGATGGCAATATGGTTTTTCTGCTTCGGGTATCGGTATGCTGTTAGGCATTGTAATTTTCCTGGCCACTCAAAATAAACTGGCAGGTGTAGGAATGGCACCCGGTCATCAAGGAGAACGGTTAACGATGGCCGACTTTATCAAAGTGATTATATGGGTGATTGCTACTGCAGCATTGGTATATGGATTGTTATTGTTATTTGGAAGTATGTCGGATCAAACATATAGTTGGGTAACCAATGCGATCTTTTTAGCAGGCGGTATTGCCGTGATGGCCATCATTGGCGCGAATACCAAAGGAAGTGATCAGTGGAGCAGGGTAGGTGTGATACTGGTGCTTGCATTTTTCAACATCTTTTTCTGGGCTGGTTTTGAACAGGCGGGCGGAACTTTCAATCTGTTTGCAGAAGAAAATACAAATCGTAATATAGGCTCCTTTGAGATACCTACTACGTGGTTTCAAAGTATCAACGCCTTTGCCATTTTTGCATTGGCACCATTATTCGCTGCATTATGGATCTTTCTGAGTAAGCGCAATAAAAATCCCAATATACCGGTGAAATTCGGATTGGGTTTGTTATTGCTCGGACTTGGCTTTGTGGTGATGTACATAGCGGCTGAGCAAGCCAAAAGCGGATTAGTGAGTTCTCTCTGGCTGATTGGTGTTTATCTGTTACATACTGTAGGGGAATTATTCCTATCGCCGATCGGATTAAGCATGATCACGAAATTATCTCCTCCCAAAATTGTTTCATTGATGATGGGATTATGGTTTACGAGCATTGCTCTTGCTAATTATATGGCAGGTATACTCGAAAGTCTGCTTCATAAATTTGAAATGAATCTCTTTTTGTTTTTGATCATTACATCTGCAGCGGGTGGCCTGGTGATGTTGCTGATCTCTCCGATATTGAAAAAGATGATGAGGGGAGTAAGCTGATGTAATTAATAATTAGTAATTAAGAAATAATAATAGGTTAAATGTTGTGGGTTGTAGGTTGGGAGTTGGTAATCTAATACCGACTAACTTATAACCTACACCTTTCAACAATTTTTCTCCCTATCTTCCCATTTCAAAACCGATTGCTATGTCAGAAACAAATTTTCGTCCGTTTATTGCCGATGAAGCGAAAGTGCCGGAGCTTACAATCAAATCATTACTGGTTGGTTCTGCCTTTGGAATCATCTTCGGCGCCTCTACAGTTTATCTAGCCCTTAAAGCCGGATTGACTGTGAGTGCTTCCATTCCTATCGCCGTTATTGCCATCACACTGGGCAGAAAGTTTCTGAAGACGACCATTCTTGAAAATAACATTATTCAGACGACCGGCAGTGCGGGAGAAAGTATTGCTGCCGGGGTGGTTTTTACGTTACCCGGATTTTTATTTCTGAGTGAATCAAGCAGTGCCGATTATTTCAACTACTTCACCATACTTACGCTCGCCATCTTCGGTGGTATTCTGGGTACGCTGATGATGATCCCCCTGCGCCGCTCACTCATTGTGAAAGAACATGGCACCTTACCTTATCCCGAAGGCACGGCTTGTGGCAGTGTATTGAAGGCCGGCGAGAAAGGTGGCGATTTTGCGAAGACGGCATTTTTGGGTTTAGGTTTTTCTTTTGTGTATGCCTTTATGCAGAAAGTAACGCATGTGATTGCAGAAACGCCTTATTACATGACCAAACAGGTCAATAAGTTTTTCCCATCTGCTAAAGTGAGTGGAGAGATTACCCCTGAGTATATGGGGGTAGGTTATATCATTGGCCCAAAGATCAGTGGTGTACTGGTAGCGGGTGGTGTGATTGCATGGTTTGCGTTTATTCCTTTATTGGCCACGTTGGTTCCTCCGGATATCATTGCGGCACAACTGGTCAAGCTCGGTTATTTGTCCGGCTTAGATAAGGCCGGTGGTCCTGGTGGATGGGATCCGGTGAATCATGTATTCAGTGATTATTCCGGAGCGATTTACAGAGCCTATGTCAGACAGATCGGTGCGGGTGCAGTGGCCGCAGGTGGTTTTATTACTCTCATCAAAACCATTCCTACTATTATTTCTTCTTTCAAAGGAAGTATGGAAGCATTGAAGAAAAACAATGATGGAGGCGGAGAGATCAAGCGTACGGAAAGAGATCTGAATATGAAAGTAGTGGGATGGGGTAGTCTGGCGTTGATTGTATTGATGGCGGTATTACCCAATGTACCGGGTGATACGATATTCAGTAAATTATTACTCGGATTACTGGTCATTATTTTTGGTGCTTTCTTCGTCACAGTTTCATCGCGTATTGTGGGATTGATCGGTTCGAGTAATAATCCGATCAGTGGAATGACGATCGCTACCTTGATGGGAACCTGTCTGATCTTTATTGCAGTTGGCTGGACCGGAAAATTATATGAGCCGATGGCATTGGTGGTGGGCAGTATGATCTGTATTGCGGCAGCGAATGCAGGAGCCACTTCCCAAGATTTGAAAACAGGATATATCGTGGGAGCCACGCCGAAGTATCAGCAGCTGGCTTTGTTTGTGGGTGCGGTGGTGTCCTCTATTGCGATTGGCGCAACGATTCAGATACTGGATAAACCGACAGCCGAGATGGCGGCGCAGGGAATTACTCACGCTATCGGTACGGATCAGTATCCTGCGCCGCAGGGTACTCTAATGGCTACGCTTATCAAAGGAATATTATCCTTCAACCTCGACTGGCAGTTTGTGCTGGTGGGTGTATTCATTGCCATCACCATGGAATTGTGCGGCATCAAAGCCCTCAGCTTTGCCGTAGGATTATACCTTCCCTTATCCACTACCTTACCTATTTTCATTGGTGGTGCGGTTCGTGGTCTGGTCGATATGAAAAAGAAAAAAAGAGGGGAGGTAGTGCATGAAGAAGATGATTTAGGGAAAGGAAATCTTTTTGCTACCGGACTCGTTGCAGGTGGTGCACTCGCAGGTGTAATGATCGCTTTTCTTTCCGCTTTCGAAGGCTCTCAAAAAGCCATGGCTAAGCTGAATCTTGAACATGCACTCGTGACTGGTCTTTCTGAAAATGGCTACTATTTATTGGGTACTATTCTTTTCTTACTGATGGGCTGGTTTCTTTACAGAATTGGGTTGAAGAAAACCTAAGATAGGGGTTGCGTTGATTGTTGTTTTTGTGTGAGAAATAATCCCCATACCAAACTCAGCAATAACAACATGCCTCCCAGCTGATGAAGTTGCGCCATCCATTCAAAGCCACCCCAACGGTTGGGAATAATTTGTTTGGCTAACAAAACGGAGGCAATACCCATCATGGCTTGCATAAAAATAAGACCAACGGGAATGATCCGCGTCGCCTGAAATAAATTCCCCTTGGCTGATCTTCCTGAAATAAAATACCAAACGAGTGTCGCGATCAGCAATAGCATAGCCAGATTTCTGTGAATGAAGTGGATCGTTAATTTATTTTCTGCAAGATCTTTTAAAAGAGGTGTTTCCGTGAATGCTTTTTCAGGCAACCAGGTATCGTGTATGAATGGCCAGGTAGTAGCAGCACTTGCTGCTTTATGTCCGGCCATAAAAGCACCAAATACTAATTGTACACAAAGAAGAATGATCACGGCAATGGTGAAGTTGTAAGTTTTTTTATCGTGCAGAATATGACGTACGGGTACTTTTAATTTCAATGCAAACCAGAAGGTATAACACAACAGTAACATCGCCATCATGAAATGCAACGCCAGTCGGGTAGGTTTCACATATACGGCATCGCCCGTCAGACCACTCGCTACCATGATCCACCCCACGGCACCCTGCAATCCTCCCAGTATAAAAAGAATAATGAGTGGACGAACCATCTCTTTATGGAAATACTTCTTTACCAGAAAATAAATGAAACCGACGGCAAAGACCATACCCATCAGTCTTGCCCAGAGGCGATGAAACCATTCCCAGAAATAAATGAATTGAAAATCGGCCAACTGAAAATCAAAATTCAATAAACGGTATTGAGGGGTCAGTTTATATTTTTTAAATGCAGCAAGCCAGTCTGCCTGATTTAGCGGAGGTAAGCTGCCTGTAACAATATCCCACTCAGTAATCGACAGTCCTGAGCCCGTTAATCGGGTAATGCCTCCCAATAATATTTGTATGATCAGCATGCCCACACCAATCAATAACCAGTTGGCTACCAGTTTGTCCGATCTCTCTCGCATGATACCTGAATTTTTGCAAAGGTATAGAGAGTTGATTCATTGATTGTAATTTGTGTAAGCGAGAAGAAGTTGAATGTTGTATGTTTTAGGTTATCGGTTACGGAAATAAATTTAGAATGTATCGCCCTCTGGAGAGTTTATCCCGCTCAGGCGGGAGGGGCTTAGGGGGAGGATTTTTTATATCAATTCCTTATTCCTCAGCTGAAAACTAATCAAAATCAACATCGCACAAAGGATCATATACCCCCACTGAAACCAGAGATATTCATTCCACAATCCGATCTGAATGATCAGCCATAATAAACTAATTCCTCCTCCGTATAAAGTCCAGCCGAACGCACTGGCTTTTTCCTGAATATGTCTCATGATGCCGATCATGCAGGGGATAGCCACCAAAACAATCAACAACAATCCAGGCATAAAATAGTCGGAGAAGGGTGTGCCGACCAACAAGGCAGATGACAATCCGAATGGATATTCAGGCCGAAACATAAAAATGGTACCTACGCCCAATGCGGAAAAACAAAGAATCGAGAGGAATAAAATTTGTAAAGTTTTCATGCCCGCAAGCTAGTTTCACCTATATGCTTCTAAAATGATGAAATGAATATGCAGGGATGATGGTGGTCAGTGATGGAGATAAAAAGTTCTTTTTGTTCTCTTGGTTCTCGTTGTTGACTGTGAAGCTTGACAACATGACAACTCGACAACAGTCCCGTCTAGCCTTAGGCAAGACAGGGCGGACAACTCATAATATATTATATCAAATTAATGTGGTAGCCTATGTCTTACGATCCCATACACCTTCGTGCCCAAAATCGCGCTGAGAAGTGTAACGATTACAACAAATGCTCCGTTGCCTACAAGTGCAAAAAGCGGACCCGGACAAGCGCCGGTCATGGCCCAGCCAAAACCGAAAAGCAATCCACCATAGATATTTCCTTTTTGAAATTTCTTAGGTTCGATAACAATCGGATCACCGTCAATGGTTTTGATCTTAAATTTTTTAATCAGAAAAATGGAAAGCATACCCGTGGCAATGGCAGATCCGATCACGCCAAACATGTGAAAGTTTTGTAGTCTAAACATTTCCTGAATCCGCCACCAGGAAACCACTTCAGCTTTGATGAGAATCATACCGAATAGGATTCCTAATAACCAAAATATAAATAATGATGCCCTGCCTGATTTATGTTGGGTTTTTTGCACGATAAAAAGTTTAGAGTCGAAGAATAAAAGGTAAGATCAGATTAGCCATGATAAATCCACCGGCCATAAAACACATCGTTGCTACTACAGATGGCCATTCCAGATTGCTGATGCCCATAATGGAGTGACCGCTTGTACATCCATCGGCATATCGGGTGCCGAAGCCAACTAAAAACCCACCGCCAATCATCAGTATGAAGCCTTTAAGCGTGAGCAGCGCTTCCCAGTTAAAAAGATCTTTTGGAACGAGATGTTGTTTATCACTGATGCCGTAAGCAGCCATTTCATTTATTAGATTTTCATGAAGTACAAGTTCATTGGGATTATGCAACAAAAAAGCACAAATCATTCCTCCGAACAATAGTCCCATTGCAAAAGCCAGATTCCATTTTTGGCCTTTCCAGTTGTATTTAAAAAAATCTGAATTTCCTGGCATACAGGCCGCACAGATATGGCGAAGATTAGATGAGATCCCTAATCGTTTATTGCCGATGATGAGTAAAATCGGCACCATCAGTCCGATCAAAGGGCCAGCTACATACCAAGGCCAAGGTTGGGAGAGGAAGTTCATAAAACTTAAAAGTTAAAACTGAAAATCAGAATGAGTGACTTGTTATCAAATGTAAAACAATTCAATTAATCTTATACTTTTGCTCACAACGAATTGCAAAGTCATGAATGAAAATTTTGTACAGCGTATCGCTACTGAAATTGAAGAGATCAAATCCGCTGGTCTTTTTAAATCAGAAAGAATTATTGAGAGCCCGCAGGGGCCAGAGATCATGGTGAGTGGCAAAAAAGTGCTGAACTTTTGTGCTAATAATTATCTCGGACTTTCTTCCCATCCGCGTGTGATTGAAGCGGCAAAAAAAGCGATTGATGAAAGAGGATATGGTATGAGTAGTGTTCGTTTCATCTGCGGCACGCAGGATATTCATAAAGAACTGGAAAGGTTGATCTCGGAATTTTTAGGAACAGAAGATACGATTCTGTATGCGGCTGCTTTCGATGCCAATGGTGGTGTATTCGAGCCCTTATTCGGTGAACAGGATGCCATTATCAGTGATGCATTGAATCATGCATCGATCATTGATGGCGTTCGTTTGTGTAAGGCGCAGCGCTATCGGTATAGTCACAATGATATGGCGGATCTGGAAGTTCAATTGCAGGCAGCATCCAATGCCAGAAGCAGGATCATTGTAACAGATGGCAGTTTTAGTATGGATGGTACGATAGCACAATTAGATAAGATCGTTGAGCTGGCTGAAAAATATGATGCGGTAATTATGGTGGATGAATGTCATTCCACAGGATTTCTTGGGAAAACAGGAAGAGGAACGCATGAGCATCGTGGCGTGGTTGGGAAAATTGATATAATTACCGGTACATTGGGTAAAGCGCTTGGTGGAGCGAGTGGTGGATTTACCAGTGGTCGTAAAGAAGTGATAGAAATGCTTCGTCAAAGATCCAGACCCTATTTATTCTCTAATACATTAGCGCCTAGCATTGTTGGCGCTTCCATAGAAGTGATGAAATTGTTAAGCAGTACAACGGAATTGCGCGATAAGCTGGAAGCCAATACAAAGTATTTCCGGTCACGCATGACCGAAGCCGGCTTTGATATCAAGCCGGGTGAACATCCCATTGTGCCTATCATGTTATATGATGCTGTTGTAGCACAAAATTTTGCAGCTGAATTACTCAACGAAGGTATTTATGTGATCGGCTTTTTCTTTCCGGTCGTACCTAAAGGACAGGCGCGCATACGCGTACAATTAAGTGCGGCCCATGAACAGCATCATTTAGATCGTGCGATTGACGCATTTGTGAAAGTGGGGAAGAGATTGAAGGTTCTTAGTTAGGAGTTAGGAGAGATGAGTTGTGATTAAAAAATTGTTGGGATTAATCCTCTCACTCCCATGTCCACTAGTCTTTCTCCTTTTAGTGGTTCCCATTTTCCGTTTGGTATCAAATCTTTCCATTCAATACTCTTATTGGTGCTGAAACTGCATTCAATGATAATATCTTTTGTTTCATTACCGGTGATGGTTAATTTCTTTCCTTCTGCAAAGGCGGCCGTAACCACGCAACTTCCCTGAGGGATAGGAGAACTGTTAAACAGCGGGTTCACAACAGTCGTTGATCCGGGTGGCGCCTGACCTGAATCTTTAACTGGATAAATTATTCCATTAACATTTAAACTTGTTTCAAATCCCCAGAAACCTTGTTTTCGATTGCCATTTACGGGTTGATCCAGATTTTTGATTTTAAAGGTTTTGATATAATTATTGAAGCCAATAAATGACGCTAAAGTGGCATCCAGATCCTGGTTGATGGAGATATTATTGATGGTTGTATCAATTCTTGCTTTCACATCTCCATTCTGATAAGCCAGCGAAATCCGAATCCATTCGTATGTATCGGGACTCACATTTTTTATTGGGATTCTGTAAAACTCTTCTCCGTTTCCTGCTTTTGCTGCTTTTTCAAAATCAATAGCAAGGCTGCCGGCAATGGTTGTTTCAGAAGCGCGATAAACAACGGTACCCAGACCTAAAAGTGTAGTGGCATTTGGAGTCAATTCAATATAATGCGCACTCATCATATTCATTATGCCACTTTGTGCCGCATGGCCGGCCGGTATAGTAGCAGGTTGTCCGACATTGTTTAAACGAGCTTGCGTACTGTCAAACTTGAATTTAAAAACAAGATAACTTTCCGAATCCTGTTCCTTTTCTTTTTTACACGAATAGAAAATAATAGATAATATGATGATAGGTAGTACTTGTCTTAACATTATTATATTTCTTTAAATATAAGGAATTTATATAATCTGCCAACTGCATTGTCTTTCAATCAGCCCACGACTTAACTTTGTGAAAAATTTTTCATGAGGCTACTTATTCTAAGTTTAGCGGCAACGATGCTCCTTTATTCCTGTTCGATCAATAACCTTACTATTGATAATGATCTCAAAACCTATTTCGATAAATATCAGGTGAAAGGTTCTTTTTCCTTGTTCGATAATGCACAGGGTCTATTCACAATTTATGATACAGCTGCCTATCGCCAACGATACACGCCGGCTTCAACTTTTAAGATCGTCAATTCGTTGATCGGACTGGAAACGGGCCGAATCGCCGATGAAAATATGGTCATTCCCTGGGATGGTGTGCAACGATCCTTTCCTGAATGGAATCAGGATCTGACCATGGCTAAAGCCTTTGAATATTCCTGTGTTCCCTATTACCAGGAAGTTGCGCGCAGGATTGGAAGAGATACCATGCAATTCTGGCTGGACACCTTGGCCTATGGAAATAAAAACTGCAGCGGGCCGATTGATTCATTCTGGCTGAATCAGAATCTGAGAATATCGCCGGATGAGCAACTGGGACTGGTTAAGAAATTGTATTTCGAACAACTGCCTTTTCAGAAGCGAACCCAGCAAATTGTAAAAAAAGTGATGCTGAGAGAATCTACTGACCTCTATAAACTCAGTTACAAAACCGGATGGAGTTTATCAGAAAATCTCGCCTGGATCGTGGGCTGGATCGAAGAGAACAGAAGACCCTATTTTTTTGTATTATTGGTGAAGGCAACAAAAAAGGATCAGGATCTCCCCGTTATTCGTAAACAATTGCTGACAGACATATTGGGACATTATGATTTTATGAAGGGGAAGAAGTGAGGCCCGTTGAGGGTTGTGGGTTGTTAGTTGTAGGTTAAAAAAGTGAAAAGTCAAACGGCAAAACCAACATTCGTTGATCGTTATTCGTCTTTCGGTTTTCGAAAAACGAGAAACGATTGACGAGAAACGAATGAAGATATCGTGGTGTCGAAGCCAACAATTATTAATTTCTATTTATTAATTCTTTTAAATGCAGATATACACTCCTTCATTAACCGAATATAAAAGACTTCCAACCCGTGAAGTGCGCATTGGCGATCTTTTGCTGGGTAATTTTAACCCGATCCGGGTACAAACTATGACCACTACGGATACGATGGACACCATAGGTACGGTAGAACAATCCATTCGTTGTATTGAAGCAGGCGCCGAATTGGTTAGAATCACCGCTCCTTCTAAAAAAGAAGCAGAGAATTTACTCAATATCAGAAATGAACTTCGTAAAAGAGGATATCATACGCCTCTGGTAGCAGATATCCATTTTACGCCTAATGCCGCTGAGATCGCGGCCCGCATTGTAGAGAAAGTGCGTGTCAATCCGGGCAATTATGTTGATAAAAAGAAATTCGAACAGATCGAATATACGGATGCGGAATATCTTGAAGAGATTGATCGAATCCGTGAAAAATTCACACCACTGGTTCGTATATGCAAAGAACATGGCACGGCCATGCGTATAGGCACCAATCATGGTTCATTGAGTGATCGGATCATGAGTCGCTATGGCGACACCGCCATTGGTATGGTAGAAAGTGCCATGGAGTTTTTACGTATAGCGCGAGATGAAAATTTCCATCAGATCGTATTGAGTATGAAGAGTAGTAATCCGCAGGTGATGGTTCAGGCCTATCGTTTGCTGGTCAAACAAATGATGGATGAATTCAGTGAAGCCTATCCGTTGCATCTGGGTGTTACGGAAGCGGGTGATGGAGAAGATGGCCGAATCAAAAGCGCCGCAGGTATTGGCACATTACTGGAAGATGGCATTGGCGATACCATACGGGTAAGCTTAACCGAAGATCCGGAGTTTGAAATTCCGGTATGCCGCGATCTGGTCAAACGATATACGCAACCTATTCCTCAAAAGCAGGGAAAAGTTCCCGCAATCGAGCAGTTGCCTTTTTCTCCATTTGAATATTCCCGCAGAAAAACCTTTGCGGTTCAGAACATAGGTGATAAACAAGTGCCGGTGGTTGTGTCCGATCTTTCTCATATTGAAAACATTGGACATCAAGATCTGCGCTCCGTCGGTTATCACTACGATGAGGCTACGGATAAGTGGGCTATCGGTGATATGGCGGCTGATTATATTTTCACCGGTCATCAGGTATTGAATTTTGAATTACCCGGTACGTTGCGGGTAATTGTATATCCTGAAGCATGGAAGTCAGCGCCAACTTCTGCTTCCGGTGAGCAAAAATATTTTCCTTTCTTCATGAACAGTGGCTTTGCCCATGCGGAAGCAAAGGATGCATCGCTGAATTTTGTGATGGTGGATTGTTTCAGTGATGAAACATCCATTAATGATTATTCATTTCTGGATACTATTGCCAATGATCCTTCTGTAGTGATTGGAGTGAGCAGCAATAACCGGAATGCGATGCAAAGTGTGCGCGCTATGGTTGCCGCATTCGTGCAAAAAAAGATTTTGAATCCCATCGTGCTGATGACCGACAGTCGTTGGTCAAGCTCCGATGAACATCTGATCCATTATGCAACGGAATGCGGTGCTTTGTTGCTGGATGGATTGGGCGATGGGATCTGGCTGAGCATGGATCCTAAAGCGATTCATCAGTTCAGTGATCCGAAGAATCAATTGAGCGGAAGAATTTATTCCGAAACTTCCGTTGCTTCTCCGGAAAGTTTTCTCAATCAAACTGCTTTCGGCATTTTACAGGCAACGCGCACGCGTATTTCCAAAACAGAATATATTTCTTGTCCAAGTTGTGGTCGTACCTTGTTTGATCTTCAGGAAACAACGGCCAAGATCAGGGCCGTTACCAATCATTTGAAAGGGGTGAAGATCGCGATCATGGGTTGTATTGTAAATGGTCCGGGTGAAATGGCGGATGCCGATTTTGGGTATGTGGGAAGCGGAGTAGGAAAGATTACCTTGTATAAAGGTAAAGAGATCGTCAAAAGGAATATTGACAGTGAAGTGGCTGTGCAGGAATTGATTCAGCTCTTAAAAGATTATGATGCGTGGGTGGAGCCGGTGAGTGCTTCTTAAATTAAATTTGGCATTGCCCGAATGAAATATAGATGATTTATTTTTCATGAATTATATGCAGACAGATTTCTTAGTGATTGGTTCGGGGATTGCGGGATTGACCTACGCGATCAAAGTAGCGGAGGCCTGTCCGGATAAAAAAATATGGGTATTAACTAAATCGCAGACGGAAGAGACCAATACCAAATATGCGCAGGGAGGTATTGCAGTAGTGCATGATCCTGAAAACGATTCTTTTGAAAAACATATCGAGGATACGCATATAGCCGGCGACGGATTATGCAAACCGGATATTGTTGATCTGGTCATTAAGGAAGGTCCTCAGCGTGTGCAGGAGATCATTGAATGGGGAGCACGGTTTGATAAAGAAAAAGATGGCGATTACGCATTGGGTCGAGAAGGCGGTCACAGTGAATCCAGAATCTTGCATTACAAAGATGTGACCGGTGCTGAGATGGAAAGAGCTTTGCTCAGTAAGATCAGTCAGTTATCGAATGTGATGATATCAAGTGATTATTTTGTTGTGGATATCATCACACAACATCATCTTGGATTTTTAGTGACCAAATCCACGCCGGATATTCAGTGCTATGGCGTATACGCCCTCAACTTAAAGACTAATCAGATTGATATCATTCGCTCAAGTATTACGTTGCTGGCAACAGGAGGTAACGGACAGGTTTATCGCACTACCACTAATCCCAACATTGCGACGGGTGATGGAGTAGCGATGGTATATCGGGCTAAAGGAAGAATTGAGAACATGGAGTTCATTCAGTTTCATCCGACCGCATTGTATAAAGCCGGACAAAAAGGTCAGGCCTTTTTAATTACGGAAGCAGTGAGAGGGGAGGGAGGTATTTTGCGTAATCATAAGGGAGAAGCTTTTATGGAGCGTTACGATGTCAGAAAAGATCTGGCACCCCGTGATATTGTGGCCAGAGCCATCGATAATGAAATGAAGATTCATGGTACCGAACATGTATGGCTGGATTGCCGGCACATGGATCATGCACGTTTTCTTCAGCACTTTCCCAATATTTATCAGACCTGTCTGCAACAGGGGATTGATGTGGCAAAAGATATGATTCCTGTTGCACCTGCGGCACATTATAGTTGCGGAGGTATTAAGACCGATGCATGGGGAAAAAGTTCTATTAAAAATTTATATGCAGCCGGAGAGTGTGCGAGTACGGGATTGCATGGAGCGAATCGTCTCGCGAGTAATTCATTGCTCGAAGCGATGGTTTTTGCTAACAGAAGTTTTACGGATAGTGTCGAAACCGAAAAGAGGGCACAACCCTTACAGGTCTCCATACCGGAATGGGATGCAAAAGGTACGTCCGCTCCCCGGGAAATGATTTTGATCACGCAGAGTTTAAAAGAATTGCAGCAGGTGATGAGCGACTATGTGGGTATTGTGCGTAATAATGTGCGTCTGGAGCGTGCGGCACGCCGGCTGGATTTGCTTTGGGAAGAAACGGAATCACTGTATAAAAACACGATGATATCGCCGCAACTTATGGAATTGAGAAACATGATCACAGTAGGATACCTTATTACGAAAGGAGCCATTTTCCGAAAGGAAAGTCGTGGCCTGCACTATAATACCGACTATCCGAATAAGAGTGAATTACTGCAGGATATTGTTTTGTAATAGTTTCCTGTCTTACTCTCAGCGAAATCAAATAATTTTACGCCCTGTTATGGGTTATTATTCCGATAAATACGAAGCGGTCATTGGTTTGGAAGTGCATGCACAGTTGCTGACGAATTCGAAACTTTTTTGTTCGGATTCAATTGCTTTTGGTGCAGAGCCTAATACACAAATCAGTCCGATCAGTCTGGCTTATCCGGGTACTTTACCGAAATTAAATGAAGCGGCCATTGAACTGGCTGTACGTTTGGGACTGGCCTGTGGTTGTGAGATTGAAGAGCGGAATTATTTTGCCCGCAAGCATTATTTCTATCCGGATCTCCCCAAAGGGTATCAGATCAGTCAGCATACAACCCCCATCTGCAAAGGGGGTACGGTAACGATCACCACTTCAGAAGGAGAAAGGGTCGTACAATTGAATCGGATTCATCTGGAGGAAGATGCCGGTAAGAGTGTGCATGATCTCTATGAAAATTATTCTGCGATCGATTATAACAGAGCCGGTGTCCCTCTGGTGGAAATTGTTACGGAACCGGATATGCATAATGGCGAAGAGGCGGCGGCTTATCTCACTAAATTACGCGCGCTTGTTCGAGAGCTGGGCGTTTGTGACGGTAACATGGAAGAAGGCAGTATGCGCTGTGATGCCAATATTTCAATACGGCCTGTTGGATCCAAAGAGTTAGGAACAAAAGCCGAAGTCAAGAATCTTAATTCCATCAGGTTTTTGAAAAAGGCGATCGACTATGAAGTCGGCCGCATGATTGCACTCGTGGAAAAAGGGGAAAAAGTATTGCAGGAAACCCGCAGTTTTGATTCGGATAACGAAACTACTTTTTCTATTCGGACAAAAGAAGATGCGAATGATTACCGTTATTTCACGGATCCTGATCTGCCTGCGTTTGTAGTTACAGAATCTTTCAAACAAAAGATAAGAGCATCACTTCCTGAGTTATCCGGGGATAGAAAACAACGACTCATCACGCAATACGGATTGAATGAAAAAGATGCGGTCCGTATGGCGCCCGATAAGGAATGGGTTGCCTATTTTGAAATGGCATCAAATAAGGGAACTTATAGCCAACAAACAGCCAACTGGATGCTGGGTCCAATCCGTTCTTATCTGAATGATACAGATTTATCCATTCAGGACCTATTGTTGACTCCTTCATTGTTGACACGTTTGATACAGCTGGTTGAAGAAGGAATGGTGAGTCATACGACTGCTGCTCAAAAACTTTTTCCGGTACTTGTAAAAGAGGGTGGAGATCCGCTTTCTATAGCAGAATCCCTGAATCTGATTCAAGATCGAAATACAGATTCGCTGGCTGTATTGGTAGAGAACGTTTTAAACCGAATGCCCGGAAAAGTTCAGGAATATAAAAAGGGTAAGAAAGGATTGATTGGATTATTTGTGGGTGAGGTAATGAAGGAGTCGAAAGGAAAGGCAGACCCTAAACTGTTAAACCAGCTTATTTCAGAGGCATTGAATAAATAAATTCACCCGACTACATTCCTTTGCCTAATTGTAACTTGCACAACCCGTCAACTTTTATAATTATGTCTAAGTATTTTCTTTTCGTTTCTTTGATATGGATGCTTTATTCCTGTTCGCCAATCAGCAGCCGTGAATTTACCATTCGGGGTGAGCTGACTTCAGCCCCAAACACGCTGGTCTATCTGGAATTGATTGCTTTCGATAACACGCCTCCTCAGATCATTGACAGTGTTACCATGAAAGACGGAAAATTTGAACTGAAAGGAAAGACCGGTGAGGAATCTTTGTTACAGATCAGATTTCCTCAAGTGGAAAAAAGTCCTTTATTCTTTCTGGTGAATGATAAAAACAATATTGAATTCAAGGGAGATTGGTTGAAGGCACGCTCGGCACAATATCAGAATTCCCCCGCGTCAGAGAGACTCCGGATATTCGTTGACTCTCTGACAGCCATGCAGATGGAATTAATGGCTTATGATACTTTATCGCCTGCGTTGACGGACAGTGTTGTTCAGGCAAGAGAGACCCTTATCGCACAAAAAATGAAGGGGTTTAAGGATTATACGTTAAAGACAGCGTCTACGGAAAGTAGTCCTATAGTCAGTCTTTTTGCGGCTTCAATCAATACCGGCGGAGGCACACTGGAAGAAAATGAAAAACTTTATAACGGGTTGCAAAAGCGGTTCCCCAAGCATGCCGGTGTTACTATGGTGGTTACTCAATACAGAGACATGGTGAAAAATAATCAGCAGCAATCTGCCACCAAACCAATACAGGCAGGCAAACCGGCACCTGAAATTGCTTTACCTGATACCGAAGGAAAAGTATTTACTTTAAGCAGTTTGCGCGGCAAGTATGTTTTGATTGATTTCTGGGCGAGCTGGTGCGGTCCCTGCAGGGAAGAAAATCCGAATGTAGTAGCCGCCTATCTCCGGTATAAAGACAAAAATTTTACAGTACTGGGTGTATCACTCGATAAAAATAAGGCAGACTGGTTGCAGGCTATTCAGGAAGATAAATTGATTTGGCAACATGTTTCTGATTTGAAATTTTGGGAAACGCCCATGGTGCAACTCTACGGCTTCAATGGTATTCCCTATAATGTGCTGATTGATCCGCAGGGACTGGTCATTGCCGATAATTTGAGAGGAGATGCTTTGACGAAAAAACTGGAGCAGGTGCTCAAAGCAGAAGTTAAGAAATAGAAAAGCCCCGGTAGAAACCGGGGCCGCAACCAAAACTAACTGCTTATGAGAAAAATCTTATAACACAAATTTCCATCTTTACAGGTTCCCTTGTTGTTCATGAATTGTTAATGTTTATGCATAAAAAAGGTCCCGATGGAAATCGGGACCGCAACCAAAACTAACTGCTTATGAGAAAAAAACTTAATTCTTATACTAAATAAGACAATTTCTCTCTTAGTCTGTTTATGTGAGCATGTTAAAAAAAAGTAAATACGGGTAAATATGTAGGTGCTTTTATCCTTTCTGCTTAATCCTGAATCCGATTCAAGCGATCATCATTTGTTTTCCTGCATCAGTTTCTCTGTATTTTCAGCAACCTGCAAGGCTTCAATCAGTTCTTCGATCTCACCATTGAGCGCAGCATCCAGATTATACAACGTTAATCCGATGCGATGATCGGTCACTCTTCCCTGCGGGAAATTATAGGTGCGGATCTTGGCGGATCGGTCACCGGTACTTACGAGACTTTTTCTTTGGCGTGCAATTTCATCTTCCTGCTTTCTGACTTGTTCTTCGTATAATTTTGTTCGGAGCATTTGCATGGCTTTTTCCCGATTGGCCAGCTGCGTTCTTTCGGTCTGACATATAACAACCGTGCCGGTCGGTATATGGGTAAGCATAACCTTGGTTTCTACTTTGTTGACATTCTGACCGCCTGCACCACCGCTTCTCGCCGTTTCCATCTTCACATCACTTTCTCTAAGTTCAAAATCGATTTCTTCTGCTTCCGGCATCACGGCTACGGTTGCGGCACTGGTATGTACTCTTCCGCTGGCTTCCGTAGCGGGAACGCGTTGTACACGATGAACGCCGCTTTCGAATTTCATTGTGCCATATACATCATCACCAACCACTTCCAGCTGAACCTCTTTATAACCGCCGACTGTTCCTTCATTCTCGCTGAGGATGGCTGTTTTCCAGCCTTTCTTTTCGCAGTATTTGATATACATGCGCAGCAGATCGCCGGCAAATAAACTGGCTTCATCGCCCCCTGTACCTGCTCTGATCTCCAGGATAGCATTCTTGTCATCCTGCGGGTCTTTGGGTATCAGCAACTGACGGATATTTTTTTCGAGCAATTCTTTTTGCTCTTCCAGTCCGGGCAGTTCTTCTTTGGCCAGCTCTTTCCATTCCGGATCATTGCTTTGCAGCGCTTCTTTATAGGTTTGAATGTCTTCTGATAGTTGAATCAGTTCTTTGCGGGCCTTTACAATATGTTCGAGCTGACGATATTCTTTACTTAATTGAGAAAACCGCTTATTGTCACTTACGATCTCAGGATTGGTAAGAGCAATTCCTATTTCATCAAAACGCGCCTGCAGGGCTTCTAATTTATCCAGCATAATGCAAAGTGCGAATGTATCTTTACATGTCAAACATTCGGAGCGCAAAAGTAAATCAATTCAGGTGGCTTACAGAAAATTCAGGGCAACACAATTATTTGACGGGTATCGTTTCAGGGAAAATCTGGTGTTAGTAACAGAAGTTTCCGGAAAAATTATTGATCTGGTTCATGAAGATGATGCCGGTGATGACGTAGAATATCTGGAAGGAATTCTTACACCCGGATTTATCAATGCGCATTGTCATCTGGAATTAAGTCATCTGAAAGGAGTGATTCCGCCTCATACGGGCCTGATCGAATTTCTTTGTTCGGTTGTTACCAAAAGAGATTTTCCGAGAGAAATAATTGATCAGGCCATACAGGATGCCGAGCAGGAAATGTATCAGAACGGGATTGTTGCTGTGGGTGATATTGGTAACACGGCAGATACGGCGTCTGTAAAAACAAAAAGTCGGATTCGCTGGCAGAATTTTGTAGAAGTGTTAAGCATGACCGATGATAGAGCCAATCAGGAGATCGCTCACTATACATCGGTGGCCCAGCAGTTATCCCAATCTCTCCAGTTCTCTGACATCCGGCATCGCACTTCGCTTGTGCCCCATGCACCTTATACTATTTCTCCTTCGACGTTCCGGCAGCTGAATGATTTAACAGAAGGCCAGGTGATATCAATGCACAATCAGGAGCATCCGGCGGAAGATGTATTGTATCAGACGGGCGGCGGCGATTATCTGAAATTATTCAACGTTTTTGGCCTGCATGATTCCCCTTTTCCCGTAACAGGAAAGAGCAGCATCCGCTCTGTATTACCTTATTTCAATAAAGGTCAGCAAATTTTCCTGGTTCATAATACCTTTATGCCGAAGGAAGATATCGCATGGGCGAATGAATACGCTTCAAAAAATAATATGAGCCTGGTGTATTGTCTTTGTCCATCAGCCAACTCGTACATAGAAAACAAATTGCCGGATGTACGTTTGTTTCAGTCGCTGGATTGTCATCTGGTATTGGGTACAGACAGTTACAGCAGTAACTGGCAGTTGTCTATTGCGGAAGAAATTCGGTTATTGAATCATCAATTAAAGATCTCCATCGAAGATCTTCTTAGAATGGCTACGCTCAACGGAGCCCGGGCACTTCGATGGGATGATACGTTCGGAAGTTTTGAAAAAGATAAAATGCCCGGTCTTGTATTATTGTCTGATGATCTGCGTTTAGCCAAAAGAATTCTATAGGCTTTCAATCCATTATTTGTTTCAGTACAGGCAGTGTTTTCATCTTTCCAAAATCGGATAAATGGATGCTGTAATATTTCTCCAGGATGTCCAGTATTTCCTGTCGGGTTATCCGATTGATGTTTATTTCAGTTAATTCATCCGGGTGCATCACTTTCATGAGTTCTTTTAATGCTGTTACAGCGTAACCCTGTGCAACTTGTGGATGCGGAGGCAACTGATCGGTGAAGGTTCCGTTGATCAGATCCAGCATGTCTTTCTTTTCATTTTTGTCCTGGTTGATCTGAAAACCAAAGAATGAACTTAAATGAATAGCGAAATAGATGGGAAAATTAGCGGCCGATTCTATGCTGGTTTTATCCAGCCATATCAGGCTGTCTTCCAGAAAGGCAAAAAGGTCGTGATTGGTTTCCGGCTGCCGGATGGTTTTGATCATCAGTTCAGTGATATAGACCAGGATACTGTTTTTGATTACATGCAACAGAATCGAGTCATAAATGTACAGCCATTTAAACTCTTTGATTCTTTGTAAGGGTTTTTGTTCCTGATGATATACCACCAGATCCAGTAAGGCGCCCGGCTGAAAATAACCTGCCTGATAATGTCCCTTCTTATTGGTGCGAACCCCCTGAATAAGATATGTCTGTAACCCGAATTGTTCCGTAAAAATTAACGTAATGAGGCTAGTTTCTCCGTATTTGGTGACGCGCAGAACAATCCCTTTCGTTTTATGCAGTGGTTTAGTCAATGTCCTTCCTCACTTGATGAATACAATTTTTCCGGCAGTTTTTTCTATACCGGTCGGATCTGTCACTAATATCAGATAGACGCCCGTCGCCACTTTATTGCCTTTATAGTCGCGGCCATTCCATACTGCCTGACCTCCAGAGGCCTGCATTTGATGAATCAGTCTGCCGTTGAGTTCAGTGATCTTGACGAAGGAATTGGCAGCCAGTCCGCGAATACCGATTTGTCCGTCATAACCGGATGGTACCGGATTGGGAAACACAAATACATCTTCCTGCTTTTCTGTTCCTTCTGTTGCGTTTCCCCGATAGCTGCAGATTCCTTTAAAAGTTGAAAAATAAACTTCTCCTGAACGGGGATCAATAGCAATGCGGTTGATTTCGTTGCTGAGGAGGGGGCTGTTCTCTTCGGTAAACCGTTCGATCACTTTTTCACCATCCGGACTGATTAGCCATACGCCGTTTCGGGTACCCACCCATTTACGGTTAGCACCATCAACAGCGATCGCTTTTACTTCTTCATTGGCAAAAAGCAAGCCGGCAAAATTACCTTGTTGAACAATGGGCTGAAAGGCTTCACATCCGTTGGCCGTAAATACTTCTCCGGGACACTGGATAATGCCGATGCCTTTATCTGTCCCGATCCACAGGAAACCATCTTTGTCTTTCACCATCGCTTGTACTAAATTTCCCGGCAGGTTGCCGTTTCCTTTTCCGATTCGCAACCATTTCCAGCGATCATCATTGGGATTGTCAATGGAGCTGCCGTGATTATAGCAGTAGAGACCATTCCCCTGCGGCACTTGTATCCATTTCTGATTATAATCGTCAATCAGAATACTGCCCACCATGTTATCCTGAATGATGAAGGGTACGCTGAATTTAACCCACGAGCCATCTGCTTTTTTAACGCCGAAATTTCTCCCACCGCCAAAATTGCTGAACCACAGATTTCTTTCCGAATCAAAGGCCAGCCCACTGACACGATAACTGTTATCCCCGATCGTTTTTTCCACCGGGCTGCCTTGTTTATAAATTTTATAATTTGTAGGACTTTTGAATTCAATCAATCCACCCCCATCGATCACACTGCCGTCGGCCTGACCAAGACCGCCGCTGTAAGAGCCGGCATAAATTGTTTCATCCAGCGGATCAATAGCCAGGGTGATAATATCCCGGAGGGTGTCCATCCAGGGCAGGGTTTCCACGCTATAGTTTTTCCATTCGTTATTGTCATATACAAAAAATCCATCCCTTTTGTACAAATAATACCATGCTTCATTGATGCTGCCTCCACCTACATATAATTTGTTGTTGTGAAAGAGCATTTCACCATCGAGCGCACCAAACGGTGAATTGATTTTGATTTCTTCAACAGATAATCCGTTTTTTATGATCAACCCTTTTTTCAGGTCGGCGATGTAAAGTGTTTGATCCTGTTGTTTAGCCTGAGCGGGAATCGCTAACCATAGATTATTTTGAATGATCTCAGTGGTTTCGGTTACCGGATTAAACTCAACTATTCTTCTTTCTGCATAATCATTTTTTTGTTGAGTGATCAGTACTCGATCATTACCGGCCTCACAGGATACCCATTGCCAGTCATCTTCATATAATTTGATCCATTGCCCACCCGCTTGTTTGTAGAGCTGTCGGCCAACATGAGCATAGAGAATATTCTTAATAAAAAAGATATTGCTCGCCGTCTCTGTCGGAAACCCATTGCTGGTCGTAATGATTTCCCAGCCAGCGAAGTTTTCCGGGAATTTATTGTTTCTTGAAATACGCAGTATTCCGTTGGCGGTAGCCGCATAGAAAAAGTTTGCATCTGCTGTGAAAGAGGTTACATTGGCTGAGCTGCCATTAGTACCCATAGGCCAGGTAGCGCTGACCTCGTATTTATTCAAATTGACAACGATTACACCTAACCCGGTTGCGAGATAGGCAAATGAACCATCCATGTAAATACGATTGATGGTTTTATTGCCGCTGATATTACTTTTTTTTATGTAAGGAATATTAATGACATCATTTCGGTATAACACATCCAGGTTGCTGTTCTGATAAGCGATTAGCAGTTTTTCAGATGAAGGATTGTATTGTATGGTTTGAATGCCGAGATCGTTGAGGCCATTATTTTTACTGAATTTTTCGATGATCCTGTCTTCGCCGGTTACCGTATAGATTCCCCATTTGGATGCTACGATGATCGACTCTCCGGCAAAAACGATCTCTTTGACCGGGCCGAATTCAAGATGTTCTCTCCATTGCCCAATGGGTTTTGTCTGGGCAAACAAAATTTGTCCCGAATAAATAATCAGATAAAGACAACAGACCAATAGTTTAGGCATAGATCAAAATTAAATCATTACTATTTGATTCATAATTTTTCGTGATCATTTCTGTCAGATGAAAGCCGTTTCTTTGCAAATATTTTAAAATAATCATGCATGTGGTATCGTTTGGGAACCATCATTCTGAAAAACAGAATTCTTTTGCTCATTATTCTGTTTTTATCAACATTGTACATGGGTTGGGTGGCATCGAAGATCCAGCTGAGTTATGAGTTTTCCAAAGCTATTCCCACTGATCACCCCGCTTATCTCGAATACCAGTCGTTCCGCCAACAATTCGGCGAAGAAGGAAATCTTTTGTTACTGGGTGTGCAGACGGATCAGATGTTTTCACTGCCTTTCTTCAAATCTTTCCAGTCATGGCAGAAGAGTCTGAAAGAAGTCAGGGGTGTCGAGGATGTCTGGAGCGCCGTCAGTGCCGTGCAGCTGCAAAAAGATACCGCCGCTCAGAAATTCAATGCGTTGCCTGTTTTCTCCGATTCAATCACTTCACAGGAAGAGCTGGATGCCGCTGCAAATCGTTTCCGTAATATTCCTTTTTACCGGGATCTTTTCTATCGTGCAGACAGCATGGTTTATCTGATTGGCATTCGGGTGGATAAAAATTTACTCAACAGTAAAGCGAGAAATCAGATCGTAGAAGATATTGTTACAAGAACAGAGGCCTTTGAAGTATTGCATCATGTGGATGTACGCATGAGCGGACTGCCATTGGTAAGAACGGTGATGAGTACCCGCATTGCCAATGAGATGAAGCTGTTTTTATGGCTTTCCATTGGTTTTTCGGCCATCATTCTGTTATTCTTTTTCCGATCATTCAGTACCATGTTGCTGAGTATGGCTGTCGTGGCAATGGGTGTGATATGGAGTCTGGCTACGATGGTATTGCTGGGGTATAAAATCACCTTACTCAATGCGCTTATACCGCCACTGATTGTGGTGATCGGCATCCCCAATTGTATTTATTTTCTAAATAAATTCCATATAGAGTTTAAAAAAACCGGAGATAAACATCAGTCCCTGTTGGATATGATGGGCAAGATGGGAGTTGTAACGCTGTTTTGTAACATAGCTGCCGCGATCGGCTTTGCTGTTTTTGCGCTGACTAAAAGTGCCATACTAAAAGAGTTTGGAATAGTGGCTGGTATCAATATCATGTGGTTGTTTGTGATTTCACTCATTCTCATCCCATCGGTTTTAAGTTTTTTGAAACCACCTAAGCGCCGGCATATCCGCTATTTGGAAAATGCCGCGCTCAATCGTTGGTTGATGCGAATCGAGCGATGGGTCTTTAATCATTCGAAAACAATCTATGTGATATGCGGCATTATTCTCGTTTTTTCTGCTGCCGGGATATTCCGTCTTAAAAGCGTGGGCTATATTGTAGATGATTTACCCAAGAATGATATTTTATATACGGATCTTAAATTCTTTGAAAAGCATTTTGGGGGTGTGATGCCACTCGAGATTATTGTAGACACTAAAAAGAAGATGGGAGCAACCCGTCAGTTGGTTTATATCAGAAAGATCGATTCATTAATCGATCTTTTAAACCAGCGACCTGAGATGGGTAAGCCGCTGGCGCTGACAGAAGGGTTAAAGCTGGTAAGACAGGCGTATTATGACGGTGATTCTTCAATGTATGCTTTGCCGGGTGATTTTGATCTCGCTTTCATTTCGGGATATTTACAGACAAAAAATACCGACTCGGCTAAATCAAATAGTTTGTCAAAACTGGTTGCCGGATTTACGGATAGCAGCAGACAAAAGGCAAGGATCAGCGTGACGATGGCAGATGTTGGAACGGAACAATTACCTCGTCTATTAAGTGAGATACAAGAACAAGCCGAATGGCTTTTTAACAGAGACAGTATGCAATGGGTCGCTGCAAACAAGCAGTCGTCCGGACAGGTATTGGATACAACGGATACATGTCCTTCGCGAAAAGCCAGTATTACATTAACGGGCACCAGCGTGACATTTTTGGAAGGCAGCCGATTTATCATCAATGGCTTGAAAGAAAGTATCTTCTGGGCTTTTTTACTGATAGCTGCGGCGATGTGGTATTTGTTTCGAAGCTGGAGAATCCTGATTTGCTCACTTATCCCAAATATTCTTCCTTTGGTTATAACGGCTGGCATCATGGGCTGGATGGGCATACCGCTGAAACCAAGTACTGTGCTGGTATTCAGCGTCGCCCTGGGCATTTCGATCGATGTGACCATACGTTTTCTGATCAATTACAAGCAGGAGCTGCCTCATTATTCCGGCAAACCCGAGCCGACCATCAAACAGACCATTCAGCATACCGGCATCAGTATAATATATACCTCATTGGTATTGGTGGCAGGTTTTATCGTTTTTTGTTTTTCCGGATTTGGTGGTACACAGGCACTGGGCTGGCTGACTTCAATGACCCTGCTGGTTTCCATGATAACCAATCTGGTTGTGTTGCCGGTATTACTGGTTTCTTTTCAAAAAAAGTGATTTCCGGGTATAATTGTTGAATAATTTGATAATATTTCATCAAAAAAATATCAAATTAATGTTAATATTTTCAAATAAAAACCTATTTTCGTAGGCTAGGTTTGATAATTTTCATTTATCCAAACAAAAACAAACATGAATATGAGAAAAATTGTCTCTTTGTTTTGGGTTTTTGCCATGGTCAACATAGTGGCCTTTGCTCAAACCAAAACCATTTCCGGGAAGATTAAAGATGAAAAAGATGGGTCTCCACTTGCGGGGGTATCTGTTTTGGTGAAAGGAACATCCATTGGTACAACAACTAAGAATGATGGTACATTTTCTTTGAGTGTTCCTGCTGATGCTAAAACGCTGGTAATTTCTTCCCTCAATTTTGAATCTAAAGAGGTTTCTATTGGTAAAGGGCTTGTGAATGTAAGTCTGACGTCATCTGAGGCAGCCTCGCTGAAGGATGTAGTTGTTACGGTTCCCTATGGTACCGTAAAAAAATCAACCTTCACAGGTTCTGCCGCTACGGTAACTTCCTCATCGATTCAAAAACAACAGGTAACCAATGTTACAAGAGTTCTTGATGGATTGGTGCCCGGTGTTTCTTCAACAAATGGTGGCGGTACTCCCGGTAGTGGAGCAGATATTAGAATTCGTGGTTTTGGGTCTGTCAATGCGTCTTCAGCACCCTTGTATGTTCTGAATGGCATACCTTATGATGGTTCTATTACGGCGATTTCCAATGATGAAATTGAGTCGGTGGATGTGTTGAAAGATGCGGCGGCAACAAATCTGTATGGTTCCCGTGCGGCCAATGGGGTGATCATGATCACAACTAAGAAAGGTAAAAAAGGACCAGCTAATATTCAGGCATCTATCCGTCATGGTATTTCAACCAGAGGTATCCCTGAATACCAGCGCGTTAACATACCGCAATATTATGAATTATACTGGGAGGCATTAAGAAATACACAGGTTTATGATAATTTTCAGAATCGTACTACAGCGGGTCAGGTAGCTTCCGGACTTCTGACAGGCTCGGGGAATGGATTAGGTTATAATGCCTATAATGTTCCCGGAGCACAAGTGGTTGACCCAACTACAGGTAAAATAAATCCTGCCGCACAACGATTATGGAATGAGTCATGGTCGGATGCAGTTTTTCAGGATGCAGGACGAACCAATATTAATCTGAATGTTTCCGGTGCTTCTGACAGATCAAACTATTTTATCAGTGGGGGGTATTTAAAAGAAGATGGTATTGCGAAGTTTTCAGGCTATGAACGATTTAACTTCCGTACCGATGTTAGTTCGCAGGCAAATGACTGGCTGAAAGTAGGTGTTGCTTTTGACGGAGCTTCTGATTCAAGGATTGGCCTGTTCAGCGGTGGTGCTACGGTAAATCCGTTTTCTTATACGCGTAATATTGGCCCCATTTATCCAGTATATCAACGCAATCTGACCACTGGGGCAATTGTAACGGATGAAAAAGGACAGCCTCGTCTTGACTGGGGTGGCGGAAATTTTGGTCCAAATACAAAGATGGGAGACCGCCCGCAAAGCTGGAATGGATCCAACCTGCTGGGAGTTCTTTCGCTTGATGAAAATCGTCAAAGAAGATTAAACGGCAATATCAATTCCTTTGCTGAAATCACCTTCTTGAAAGACTTTACCTTTAAAACAACACTGGGTCTGAATTACTTTGAAATAGACCAGTTAACATATCAAAATAATGAATTTGGAGATGCCTTCAATGTAAGGGGAAGGGCAACCAAAACGATGCAGCAGAGTGTTTCTTTGACAGGTAATCAGGTGCTGAGCTGGAATAAAAATATAAAGAAGCATTCAATCCGCGCGTTGGCTGGTCATGAAAATTATCAGTACAAGGTGAGGTCTTTGCAGGCCACTAAAACAGGATTCTCTTATCCGGGCAATCAGACATCATTGGATAATGCAGCCGTAGTAGAAAGTCCTCCCAGCTCCAGTGAAGATATACACAGAATCGAGAGCTATTTTGGAAGTGTCAACTATTCATTTGACAACAAATATTTACTATCTGCATCGCTGAGAACGGATGGCTCTTCGAGATTTGCATCTGATGTGCGTTGGGGTCAGTTTTATTCTGTGGGCGCTGCGTGGAGAATTAAGCAGGAGCGCTTTATGGATAATGTCAAATGGCTGGATGATTTGAAATTAAAAGCCAGTTATGGAGAATCAGGAAATGATAATATCGGACTTTTCTATCAATATAATTTTTGGTACTTCTCCGATGGTTTTGGAAACTTCTCTGTTCCCAGACGTATTGCTAACCCGGATTTAAAATGGGAGGGTAATAAAAATCTCAACTACGGGGTAGAATTTGCCATGTTTAAAAGAAGACTGACAGGTTCGGTCGAATTCTTCTCGAGAGTGTCCAGTGATTTGTTGTTTGATGTTCCATTGCCGACATCTACCGGGTTCTCGAGCGTTTTTGAAAACGTAGGCGAATCAAAAAACAATGGTGTGGAAGTTCAGATTGGTTATAATGCTATTCAGAAAAAAGACTTTGACTGGCGAATTGATTTCAACATCACGTCCTTCAAAAATGTGCTCACGAAATTACCTCCCGGTCAGAGAGAAAGGGGAATTATTACCGGCAATAAAAAGCTTTCGGAAGGCAGATCTATTTATGATTTCTGGCTTCGTGAATTTGCCGGTGTTGATCCCGCTACCGGTTTAGCCCTCTATTACCGTGATGAATTAGATGCACAAGGTAAGCCTACGGGTCAAAGAGTGCTTACCAGTGATATCAATCGGGCAGATTTTTATTATGTTGGCGCTTCTGCTATCCCTGATTTCAATGGTGGTATCACCAACTCTTTCCGTTATAAATCATTTCAGCTGAGTGTGCTGACTACTTTTTCATATGGTGGTCATTTTTATGATGCCAACTATGCCAGCCTAATGCATTTTGGAAGACCCGGTAATCATTGGCATAAAGATATGCTGAATCGCTGGCAGAAGCCAGGTGATGTGACCAGTGTTCCAAGGATCCAGCAAGGTTTAGATGATAGTCAGGCCGGAACATCTTCAAGATTTTTGTTTGACGCGTCTTATCTGAGCGTCAGGAACATCACTATGTCATATGATTTCCGTTCAATTCTATCCAAGAAATCATTTATCAAGGATGCACAATTTTTTGTAAGTCTTGACAATGCATTTATATTGACCGCTAAATCGGGCGGTGATCCCCAGCAAAGTTTTGATGGTAATGTGAGCTCTACTGCTTATCCATTATTCAAAACGATTACGGTTGGTACAACTATTAAATTATAGAATTCAAAACAGATAGATTATGAAATATAAAATTCATTCATTGCTGGTATTCTTTTTTGCAGCTTCACTACTGTCGAGTTGTAAAAAATCGTACTTAGACACAAAGCCTTCTAATGCGATATTGCCGGAAGATGTCTATGCAACGATTGCATCACTTAATTCGGCTATTACTGCAAATTATTTAAGTACGTTTGAATACTCTCCTGTTACCGGTGGTGGCGCCATGCATGATGCATACGGTCAGAAATCCATTGATCTGGCGAATGATCTGATGGGGAACGATATGGTCGTTCATGCGCAAGGCTTCGGTTGGTATAATACAGACTATAACTATACCGCATGGACCAGGCCTTTGGGTGTTAACACAAGATCCTCCATTACCTGGAATTTCTATTATGAGATTATCAAGCAGACCAATCTGTTGCTTGATGCGGCCAGTGAAACGTCAGATGCTGCCAGGCAAACTGTTTTAGGAGAAGCTTATGCGTTAAGAGGATGGGCCTATTTCGGATTAATCAATAATTTCCAGCAAACCTATAAAGGAAATGAAAATAAAAAAGGGGTACCCTTGTATATTACCCAGAGCTCGGCAAAAGGCAGAGGTACTGTAGCCGAAGTATACGATCAAATAATAAAAGACCTTACGTTAGCAGAGACGTTATTAAATGGTAAGGCCAGACCTTCCAAGCAACGTATGGATGTGAGTGTGGTTCGGGGTATCAGAGCCCGTGTTGCTCTGGTTATGGAAGACTGGGCAGTTGCTGCGGATTATGCGAACAAGGCTAGAACAGCACCCGGTTATCAACTTATGACAAATGCGGTATATAATTCAAGAAGTGGATTTTCAAGTATCAGTAATCCAGAGTGGATGTGGGGTGCATTTATACCGGCGGATCAGGCAACCATTTTCGCCTCCTTCTTCTCTCACATAGATGCTACACAATATGGTTATGCTCAGTTGGGAGGGCAGAAGAAAATAACTAAAAGTTTATATGACAGAATTCCTGCCGGAGATATCAGGAAGAGTGTATTTCGTGCACCGGGTACTGGTACAACTACTCTTCCCGACTATACGCAGACTAAGTTTGCCGTTCCTACGGTTGGAAGCTGGGCAGCCGACTATTTATATATGAGAATTGCGGAGATGTTTTTGATTGAAGCGGAAGCATTGGCTCGTCAAGGAAAAGATGCAGAGGCTAAAGTTCCTTTGGAATTGCTATGCAAACAACGTTTCCCTTCTTATACAGCTACTAACTTTTCAGGCAACGACCTTTTAAATGAAATCTTATTACAAAGAAGAATTGAGCTATGGGGCGAAGGATTTTCCTTGTTTGATATTAAAAGGAACCGTACCGGCTTGAACAGACCAACTGGTCCGGGCAATCATGGTCTTCCTAGTCTAAACCCAGTTGTTTTTACACAGCCGGATGCAAGCCCGCTTTTCCTGATGAGAATTCCTCAAAGCGAACTGGATAATAATCCTCAAATGACTGCAGCTGATCAAAATCCTTAATTTAATAAAATACAGCATATGTATATCTTGAATAAAAAATTTCTAAACATTGCCCAGCTTTTAATACTACTGCTTACGGGTATAATTTTTGATTCTTGTAAAAAGAATAATTATTCTGTTGACCTTGATACGCCGAAGGAAGCGCCTGAATTTGCACAGTTTGCTCCCGCAGACCGTCGCCAGTCCAGATATTATCCGATTGATGTTAATAATACACCATTCAAAATACCAGTAGGCTTTACCAATATTTCAAATGAAGACAGAGAAATAAAATTTACCTACACCAGCAGAAGAGCTGTACAGGGCACAAATTATACCTCAGCTCAAACAATTCTTATCCCTGCCGGAAAAGCTATTGACTCGTTGGTTTTCACCGGGTTTTATAATCAATATCCTATTGGGAGGAGAGATACGGTTGTTATTAAAATAACAGATAGAAAAGCCGTTGACAGAAAAGATACATTTGAGCTTGTTCTGGAAAGATATTGTGATGTCGTTCTTGCTCAATTGGGAGGGGAATTTGCTCAAACAAGAGAGTTCAGATCTACGGGGACTTTAGCATACGGACCATATACTACTTTTGTTGAAAATCTAACTCGTACCGGTCCTACCAGTGCAGAAGGTTTCTTTGTTAATCTCTATGATGAAGGTTGGAATGATATTAAATTTATTATGGATTGGTCTAATCCGGCTAATTTCTCTATTACTGTTCCTCGCCAAGCGACGGGAAAAACCGGATCCAGTGATGTTCAGTTTGTTCGAACATCAACAGGCAGAGTCAATACATTTTCGTCATGCTCAAGTACGTTTACTGTTTCCCTGGATCTTTTAGGGGGGAATAATGACAATGTATTGTCATCCGGCTACAGATTTGTTCTAGCTAGATAAACTCCTGTATTTTCTATATTATTTAACCCGGGTTCATTTACCCGGGTTTTTATTTATGAAAAATGTTGCAGCAATTCCTGCAATGATGCCAATCATATTGGCCACAACATCCTCAAAATTGAAATCTCTGCCGATATATACTTGGAGATATTCGATGACCACACCATAACTAAACACAACTGAAGAAATGATAGTCATACTCCATGCCGTAAGCTTCCCATTCCATTTTCTTGATATGTAGATTGACCATAAAACCAATAAAACGGAATAGAAGAAGATATGGTTGAATTTGTCAAAAAATGGAACAGGAATCATTTGATCCTGTGCGATCTCCATGTTGTGACTCGGAAGATTTTTCCTGGGAATCATCTGCAGTCCAAAAGTTAAAGTTGACCACAGCATGGCAGGCCATATCGTAGAAGAGGCCTTCTTACATTTAAGCAACAAGCACTTCATAGGCGGCAGCATCCATGAGTTGAGCTACATCAGACGGATTGTTCACCTGAATCTTTACCATCCAACCGCTTCCATAAGGATCCTGATTGACTTGTTCCGGCGTATCATTCAATGTGCCGTTTACTTCAAGGATCTTTCCGGCAACAGGAAGAAAAAGATCGCTCACTGTTTTTACAGCTTCCACCGTCCCAAAGACAGCTTCGGCTTCGAGGGTTTGTCCAACCGTATTCACTTCCACGTACACTATGTCGCCCAGTTCACTTTGAGCAAAATCTGTAATACCGATGGTAGCAGTTCCGTCTTCATTCAATTGGATCCATTCATGATCTTTCGTGTACTTGAGATTGGAAGGAAAATTCATGTGCAGTGCTCGTTTATTATGACGCTAAATTCAATGTTTTCCTGCAATAAGAAAAATATATTTTCAAGGGTTCAAAAACTGTTTTGTTCGAAGTATAGTAAGATATGATCTTTCAAAAAATCTTCCTGTTCTTTCAACTTCATGTCCGGCATGGCTTTTAGCTGGATAAAATGTGGCCAACCCTCCTCATCGTACCGATCGAGCTGAAAATAACCACTCTGAGACATCAGCCGGCAGACCGCTACATGCATCAGATCCTGTTTCTGTTCTTTGGTATATTTATTGCGGATATCGCCAAACTCCTGCACCCCAATCAAAAACAAAACCGTTTCCAGATCGGGCTTCTTTCCGAAGCGTTCCATCAGTTTTTGCTCCAGCTGCATCCACCGCACAAATAAATCACTATTTGCATCCATGTTGTAAAGATAAGAAGCGTATGAAGATGGTATAAAGGATAATTTATGTATAAATCAAAATTCAAAATCATCACTTAAAATATATCTTATGGATTACATTTTTGTAAATTTTAAATTACTAAAATAATATCCTCCCCCTTCACCCCCTCCAAAGGGGGATACATGCTAATCTGACATACGAAAAACGAATAACAAATAACGAATAACGATTGTTTCGAATTCCGTTTCTTTGCATCATGCAGGCCAGAGTGTATAAGTCAACCGGAAGCTGGTATTCAGTTAAGAATGCTGAGGGCAAAATGCTTCTTGCCAGAATCAAAGGGAAGTTTAAGATCGAAGGGATATCATCCACTAATCCGATCGCTGTGGGAGATTGGGTTACACTGGATCCTGATAATGAAAGGGAGAATACCTATATCATTTCTGCTATAGCAGAGCGACGAAATTATATCAACCGGCAAAGTCCGCATCGCCGGCATCAGCACCATATCATTGCCGCGAATCTGGATCAGAGTATTCTGTTTGCCACCATTAAATCACCCCGTACTTCTCAGGGGTTTATTGATCGGTTTTTAATTACCAGTGAAGCCTTTCATATACCCGGCATCATTATTTTCAACAAGGCCGACCTGTATGAAGAGAAGGAAATGCGCCAATATGAAGAATGGGCATCGATGTACCGACAGGCCGGATATTCCGTTTATCTGATATCAATGGAAACAGGACAAGGTGTGGAAGAGATAAAGACTGTCTTAAAAGATAAGATCACGCTCATTAGTGGCCATTCCGGCGTTGGAAAATCTTCTTTCATCAATGCCGTCTTACCCGATTTGAATCTGCGTACAGAAGAAGTCAGTGACTGGAGTGGGAAAGGCATGCACACGACCACGTTTGCGGAGATGTTTGATCTTCCTGCCGGTGGTAGCATCATTGATACACCCGGTGTAAAAGAATTCGGACTGGTAGATATCAGCCGTCAGGAATTATCCCATTATTTCCCAGAAATGAGAAGGCTGATTCAGCAATGTCAGTTCAATAATTGCCTCCATATCAATGAGCCCGGTTGTGCAGTAAAAAAAGCCGTGAATGAAAATCAAATTCACATGCTTCGGTATATCAGCTATTGTACCATTTTGGAAAGTATTGATCAGGAAAATCAAAAGTTAAAAGGCAAAACCAATCGTTGATTGTTTATCGTCGATCGTTTTTCGAGCAGCGAGCAACGAAAATCGAACAGCGAAATTAATCTCTGAATTTCCTCGCTTTCGGTATTTTTTCTTTCGTCTCACCCAATAATTTTTCTGCCCCCACATTTTTACCATTAGAAGGACAGCCTTCTTTTGGTTTCTTAAATACGTTGCAGGAAATCGTTAAGCTGATAGCTAAGCAGAGCAGTGAAGTTTTCAATAATGTATGCATGATTTTCAAATTTACATTGAATTTTCGGAAGATGTTTCTTTGAACCAGCCGGCATAGCGAATATAGTTATTGGCTATCCGATCAATTTCCCCATGTATTAATTCCTGGCTGATATCTTTCACTTTTTTTGCCGGCACACCGGCATAGATACTGCCGGCTTCTACTACCATTCCTTCGAGTATCACAGCACCGGCAGCAATGATGGAATGACTGTGAATAACGGCATTGTCCATTACAATGGCGCCCATCCCAATCAGTACATGATCATGAATGGTGCAACCATGAACAATGGCATTATGACCGATGCTGACGTTGTTCCCAATGATGGCTTTTGTTTTCTGATATGTCGCATGAATGACTGCTCCGTCCTGTACATTCACTTTGTTTCCCATGCGGATACTGTTCACATCCCCCCTCACTACAGCATTAAACCAAATGCTGCACTGATCACCTGCGATCACATCGCCTACCACCGTGGCATTGGGAGCGAGAAAACAATCTTTGCCAAATTCGGGCAGTTTTCCTTCAACAGGTAATATCAGTGCCATACTTCATATGTATTATTTCGTAAAGTTCCTGAATTTACTTCAAACGAATCCAAAGGATCCGTGTAATTTTATCATACATTCTCATGAATCAACGCAATATATTTTTACAACATGTGGCGCAGACATCCCCGGCACCGCTCGCCATTGAAGTGGAACGGGCAGAGGGTTCCTGTATCTGGGACGTATCCGGTAAAAAATACATTGATCTGATCGGAGGTATCAGTGTATGTCATGTTGGTCATCGTCACCCGAAAGTAGTATCAGCCATACAGGAACAGACAGAGCGATATATGCATGTGATGGTGTACGGTGAAATGATCCAGTCGCCTCAGGTGCTTTATGCGAAACAACTGACCGATCATTTACCTGCTACCCTTAACAGTGTTTATTTTACCAATTCAGGTTCGGAAGCCACCGAAGGAGCTATGAAACTCGCGAAACGATTGACGGCGAGAACAGAGATTATTGCTTTTAATAACAGTTATCACGGCAGTACGCAAGGGGCTTTAAGTATCATGGGGGATGAATACTGGCGGAATGCTTTCCGGCCCTTGTTGCCCGGAATCATTCATGCCGATTTTAACGATGATCAATCCATCGACCTCATCACAGAACGTACGGCCTGTGTTATTGCAGAGACCATTCAGGCAGAAAAAGGGGTGAATGCTCCGCTGAAATCATGGATGAAGTCGCTAAGAAAAAAATGTTCGGATACAGGTGCCTTACTCATACTAGATGAGATACAGTGCGGCTTTGGAAGAAATGGTACGCTGTGGGCATTTGAGCAGTTTGATATTGTGCCGGATATTTTGTTGCTTGGCAAAGCATTGGGTGGCGGCATGCCCTTGGGTGCTTTTATTGCCGAACGCAACATGATGAGCGCATTTACCAATGATCCTGTTCTCGGACATATCACTACATTTGGCGGGCATCCGGTTTGTTGTGCTGCCGGCAAGGCAGCTTTTGATGTGTTACTGGAAGAGCAACTAATTGATTCAATATTTGAAAAAGAGCAACTGTTCCGAAATGGATTACAACATCCTTTGGTAAAATCCATTCGTTCCCGTGGTCTGATGATGGCGCTGGAATTTGCTACAGAAGAGATCTGTAAAAAAGTGATTGATGGTTGCCTTGAGAAAGGGGTGTTTACCGATTGGTTTTTATTTGCTCCGCATTGTCTGCGTATTGCGCCACCCTTTATTATTTCTAAGGATGAAATTGAGGAAGCTTGTTTTGTGATAAGAGAAGTGATGAACGGAGTCACTGTTAATTGAGTCCGGGATCAATATCAATGATGACATCTTCTGTTTCCGGCCGGTCTTCATTCCATTCAATGATGAAATTATTCTTTCCTTCACCGGCCAGTATACGCATGAACTGCTGCTGAGCCAGTTCCAGCAGAGATAAGAACAGAAAGATGGCGTGTATTCTGTTTTCACAAATGGTAAAAAGATTTTCAAACGCAATATTCTTTTCCTGTTTCACCCAGTTCATCATATAATCCCGACTGCCTTCCATGGTGTAATTGTACTGCACCACGGTATGCACGGGCTTGTTGAGGCGATCGTGCTGACGAAACATTACTTTTTCAAATGCTTTCATCAGTTTAAACAAAGTGATGGCTTGTATTTCAGTTCCTTCACCGGCTTCTTCACCTATTTCAGCAAGCTCTTTGGTGATATTGCCCCGCTTCACCATCAGCATGCGCTGCGCCTCCATTTCGGCCATCTGAAGCGATACTTCCTTAAAGCGTTTGTATTCCAGGATTTTATCGACCAATTCCTGTCTGGGATCGATCTCATTGCCTTGTTCATCAAGCTCCTTGCGAGGGAGAAGCATTTTAGCCTTGATGCGCATTAGGGTGGAAATAAACAAGATGAATTCACTGCTCAGCTCTATATTCAGTTGCTCACTCTGATGGATATAATCCAGAAAATCCTTGATGATCTTTGTAATGGGTATATTGTAAATATCCAGTTCATCCCTTTCAATAAAGAATAACAGAAGGTCAAACGGACCCACAAATTGTGGAAGCTGTATCTGATAATTGGTGTGTTGCAAGATGAATAAGTTTAACCTTGAATTCCTTTGATGTTTACAAAAATAAGCAAATCGTATGGTTTAGAATTTGGCTGCAAATCCAACGCCGAGCAAACTTTTCAGCTGAGTACCGAGGAGGCCGCCTGTATTGACATTCTCGATATCATGGTCATAAATCAGGTCGAAATTATACGTGACACTGATGTATTTATTGACTTTCATCGTAAACACGTTGGTCCAGAATACATCCACGTTCTGCGGTTCGCGTTTGTAATTGCTGAATAAATCCATCCTAGATATGTAATTGATATTTTTGGCGATATCTCTTTTGACCTGGATAGAACCGAAGGCGCCTATTTCATTGACTGAGTTCTTATTTAAAGGAATTTTATACAAATCACGAAGCAGGATTTGTTGTACAATAATCCAGCGGCCGGTGACAGGAGAAACGAAGATGTCAACACCATTGATCGGTTTGAAATTAATACCTGGAGATATCAGCAGAAACGCCGGCGAGAAAAAGTCGGAATTTCTTTTTGCAGGAACTGTGCTATAATCAAATCCCTCCGTAAACTGCGTACGGATATTTCCTAATAGCGTCAGACTCCATTTGCTTTTGTCGAGCGTATAACCCAGCTTGGACAGCACATCAATACGATCATCATTTTTTCGGGTGCCGATACTGGTAGCATTCACAATACCATATTGCCCATTGAATGTATTATCCCACGTGATTTTCCCCTTTTTATAAAAAGCAAAGGCCTGTACGATGGAGTTGATGGAGAAGGATGATTTTTCCGCACCGGCCGCCCAGTTTTTACTTGCCCCCTGACTGAGATTCAGGCTGAAGATGCCCCCTTTGGTCCAGCCTTCTTTTTGCTGTTCTTCTTTTTTTACGGTTTTGGCACTTTCTTTTTGCAGGTTCTTTATTTGAGCATCCTGAGCAGAGAGATGTTGATGGACGCAAAACATCAACGTAAGAATAATGATTCGCTTCATATAGTTTTGGTTCTTTTGAGGCGGTGAAATTAGGATAAAATGATTATTTATATCAACGGGGATGATCATTTACCTTTGCTGTTCTATATTTTTCTCATGATTAAATGGCTGCTCTTTCTTACCCTCTGTCTGATCTGGGGCAGTTCATTTATCCTTATGAAATTAGGTTTGAATGGTTTGAGTCCTTATGAGGTGGCTGCCTTGCGCATGCTCAGTGCCGGTCTGGTTTTGCTTCCTTTTTTTTGGAGAGCCTGGAGAAATACGAACCGGCAAACCCGTGCGATTGCTTTACTCACCGGACTCCTGGGCAGTTTTTTTGCCGCCATTCTGTTTTGTGTGGCAGAGACTTCCATTAACAGCTCCGTGGCTGCTATTCTCAATGCCACAACGCCGCTTTTTGTAATGATCGTAGGTTTTTTGTTTTTTAAACGATCCACGACTATTATTCAAGTGGCCGGCATACTGATAGGTTTTTCAGGAGTAATGTTCCTGTTTCTCCCATCATTAAAAGCGAATGATGTTTCATTTACCGGCCATGCTTTATTGGTGTTGCTGGCGACTGTCATGTATGGGTTTAATGTCAATATTGCCAATAAATCATTACTCCATACCCCGCCCTTGTACATAGCAACGCTGGCCTTTGGGATGCTGATGCCGCTGGATGCACTTATTTTGTTTCAGCAGGGTTTTTTCCAAAAAAATCTTTCTGATGTGTATTTGGTGAAAGCCGTTGCATCTTCCGTTGTACTGGGTGTTTTGGGAACAGCTTTTGCTACCTGGCTGTTTTATGTATTGATGCAAAAAGCCGGTCCGCTTTTTTCATCGATGGTAACATACGGACTTCCTTTTGTGGCAATCGGATGGGGGGTGGTGGCCGGAGAAAGGATCAGTTCTTCGATATTGTTTGCACTGGCTTTGATATTGTCAGGCGTTTACCTGGCCAATAAGAAAAAAAGCCCTGTGTAAGGGCTTTTTTAATCAGACGCTCATGATCTCTTTTTCCTTAGACTCAAGGTGTTTGTCTATCTGCCGGATAAAGTTATCGGTCAGCGCCTGAACTTCTTTTTCGGTGTCTTTGGCCGCATCCTCACTTAATCCGTCTTTTTGTAATTTTTTTATTTGTTCGATACTGTCTCTGCGTATATTACGTATAGCTACCTTGGATTGTTCACCTTCCCCATTCGCTCTTTTTACAAACTCCTTTCTTCTTTCTTCGGTAAGAGGAGGCAAGAATAATCGTATCAGATTGCCGTCATTCTGAGGGGTTAATCCAATATTGGAGTTGATAATGGCCCTTTCGATGGGTTGCAGCATATTTTTTTCCCACGGCTGAATGGTTAATGTGCGGGCATCCGTTACTGTTACGTTGCCCACCTGTGCAATAGGGGTTGGATTACCATAATAATCAACTACGATACCATCAATCATATTGGGGTTTGCTCTGCCGGCACGAATCTTGACCAGTTCTGCCTCCAGATGCTGGATCGCTTTTTTCATCAGCAGCTCTGATTGGCTTAAAAGAGTGTCGGTTTGGGCGGAATGGTCTGACATAATAGACTTATTATTTGGTTTGCAAACCTAATTAAAATGAATTAATCAAAGAGTGGTTGTTTAAAAAAGTTACAAATCTCAGGATTTGCTTTCTCCGGTTTTGCCTAACTCCTTGTCTTTTTCAAAGCTGACAATCTTTAAGCCGGAATCTTGTTCTTTGCGGTTAAATGCTTTTTCCAGCAATTCAAGACGTGCACTTTTGTTTGAGTAGATTAACAGGCCAATACTGATAAACCCGGTTGCTATAAGTGAAATAAGCAGAATGGTATTTCCCAAAAATTGCAGAAAATATGTGCTGGCTGCAATAACAATGTTGAAGGTAATAGCAATAAGGGTAACTGTCGGATGGCTGCAACCTCTTTCCAGCAAAAGATGATGCACATGTTTTTTATCCGGACTGAATGGTGAGCGACGGTGGAAAACGCGGTAAGAAAAAATGCGTAATGTGTCAAAAAGAGGGACAAACAGTATGGCAAATCCGACGGCCGGAGCTGATTGAAGCGGAATGGCGGCATCCGTTCTGGTGGCGACCTCTATGAATTTTATTACCAGGATCGCATTCACGATACCCAGCAATAAAGAGCCGGTATCTCCCATGAATATTTTTGCGGGTGCCACATTAAAGATCAGAAAGGCCAGCATGCTGGCGCAAAGACTAAATGCCATCACGGCATAAAATAATTCATCGGCCATGAAAAAATAACTGCCGAAAATAAAAGTCGAAAAGAGTCCAAGTGTGCCGGCCAGGCCATCTACTCCGTCGATCAGATTAAATGAATTGGTAATGACGATGATGGTAAAAAAGGTAAAGCATACTGCAATGGCGGCCGGGAATTCATTGATCCCGAGAAATCCGTGCATGCCGGTTATAATCAAATTGCCTTTGAATATAAGAATCCCGGCAGCGATCAGCTGTCCGGCAAATTTTTTAGTTGCAGTAAGCACGACAATATCATCTTTCAGTCCAAGGAAAAATATGACCAGAAAAGCGGCCAGCATGAATTGCAGCAAGGGATTTCCAATCGGTAATGCAATAAGTATGGCTAAAATGAATCCTGCGAAAATACCAATACCGCCTAACGAAGCGATGGGGCTGGTATGAATCTTGCGGTCATCCGGAATGTCCATCAGTTTTTTGAGCTCCGCAATCCTGATAATGATCGGAATGGCTGAAAACGTAATGATAAAGGCGATAACAGAGCCCAGAAAAATGTAATCCATGGGTAATATCTTGCAACAAATATATGTTTTTCAGTCAAGGAATCATAGAAATTGGCCATTAGGTGTTAATTATTTATCTCGGGTTGACTTATCATGTTTCTTTTGACATTAGTTTTGCCAATAATTTTTTTATATGTCATCATTACATGAAGTTGCCCGTCAGATACGCAGAGATATTGTACGCATGGTGCATGGTTGTCAAAGTGGTCACCCCGGAGGTTCTCTCGGTTGTACCGAGTTCTTTACGGCGCTTTATTTCTCGGTGATGAAACATAACCCTTCCTTTAATATGGATGGAACAGACGAAGATATTTTTATTCTTTCCAACGGACATATCAGTCCGGTTTTATATTCCAGTCTTGCCCGAAGTGGTTATTTCGATAAGGCAGAACTGGCTACCTTCAGACGAATCAATTCCCGTCTGCAGGGTCATCCGGCAACGCATGAGCATCTGCCCGGGGTAAGGGTAGCTGCCGGATCACTCGGTCAGGGAATGAGTGTAGCAATTGGAGCAGCGCTCACCAAAAAATTGAATGGTGAAAACAGAATGGTCTATTCACTTCATGGTGACGGAGAATTACAGGAAGGGCAAATCTGGGAGGCCGTTATGTTTGCCGCGCATCATCAAGTGGACAATCTGATTGCTACGATTGACTGGAATGGTCAGCAGATTGACGGCTCAACTAAAGACGTGATGAATCTCGGCGATCTCAAAGCAAAGTTCAAAGCATTTGACTGGGATGTAATCATCACAGAAGACGGCAATGATTTGGATTTGCTCTTGTCATCGCTTCAGCAGGCAAAAGAAAGATCAGGGAAAGGTAAGCCAGTGGCTCATTTAATGAAAACCGCAATGGGCAAAGGCATTGATTTTATGGAAGGCACCCACGAATGGCATGGCATCGCTCCGTCAGATGAGCAACTGGCCAAAGCACTTGCCCAACTACCGGAAACTTCTCTTGGCGATTACTGAGCTTTTAAGGAAAATTGTTTTTGCGATGCTTTCCGCGAAGGATAGATGCCCGCCAGGATGGCTATGATCAGAATGATCAGCATTACCAGTAACACATCCGTTGCCATCATATTCACCGGATAGTAATCAATCACAAATGAGCCCTGCAATGGAATCAAATGGAAGGTTTGTTGCAGAAAACAAAAAGCAAAAGCAGTCAGCCATCCGATTAATCCTCCGATCAGTCCAATGAATATACTTTCAGTTAAGAAGACCCTGAATATCCAGTGCTCATGGGCTCCTAATGCTTTTATAATCTGTATGTCTTTTTGTTTCTCCAATACCAGTAAGGTGAGTGTGCCCAGCATATTGAAGGATGCCAGAACAAGAATAAAACCGAGAATACCGAAGATGACCCATTTTTCCGATTGCATTACACCATAGAGCGTCTTGTTTTGCTGATATCGGTTCTCGATCAGATAATCATCCCCCATAATTTTTCTTAGCTGAGCCATGACGGTTTTTTCATCAGCTGACGCATCTAATTTCATCTCGACTGAAGAAACGGATCGCTCACTGATGCCCAGCATTTGACGTAAGAGTGTAATATTGGTAATGGCATAGCGATTGTCGAATTCCTGTTGTATGGAAAAGCTGCCAACGGGATAGATTGTGAATGTACTGATGGCATCCATCGGATTTTGAGTGATGGCGCTGTTTTTTTTAGGTACGTACGCTGTAATCGGAAGCAAGGTTCGGTCTGTCTCCACTCGTAAGGCGTTTTCCAATCCGTTGCCGATAACGGCAAAAGGCCTGCTCTCGTCTCCTGTACTGTAAATGCCTTTCGTGATTCTTTCCGATAATCCTGATACAGAGGGATAGGCCTCATCCACTCCTTTCATGACCAGATTTACCCGATTATTTTCGTATTGAAACAATCCGTTTGATTCTAGCGTAAGACTGGTTGTTTTTATACCCGACAATCGGGTCAGTTGCCGATACTGCTCCGGACTCAATTCATAGATAGGAGTTTGTTTGTGAACGATACGGATATCCGGATAAAAAGAAGCATACAAATCTTTGACCAACCCTTCAAACCCATTGAAAATACTTAATACAATTAATAAAGCAGCTGTGCCTACTGCGATGGAGATGGTCGTTATTCGGGAGATGATATTAATCGCCTGCAGCGACTTTTTAGATTTGAAATATCGCCAGGCAAAAACAACCTGTAGCGGTAATATATGCCGGATCCCTGTTCCCATGTTTCCGGTAATTATTCCGGTTTGTTTTTTTCTTCCTTATGTATTTCTTCAAAAAGCTTTTCCAGCCTGAATACCTGTTCCAATGTGTCATCAATGAAGTATTTGACTTCTGGCATCCGACGCAGCTGATGCTTTATTTTGGATGCAAGCGTTTTCTTGATCTCATGCGATAACTCTTCGATTTTTTTTAAAACATCGGCGGAAGATTCGGAAGGGAATGCGCTGATATACACACGCGCTTCCAGCAAGTCGGGGGTTACTTTTACGGAAGCAATGGATACCAGACAACCACCGATCATATTCAATCCCAGTTTGTTGAAAATTCCTGTGAGCTCTTCATGCAGCACCCCTGCCACTTGTTTCTGCCGTTTACTTTCTGTCATAATGATGTTCTTACTTCACAAATTTACCTGATTTAAATCAAAGCCTGACAGTTGCTTTTTGTGCCGGATGATGAAATATGACAATTCCATGATAATATCTTGTAGGGTTTGAGACAATTTTGCAACTGGATGAGATTCGCATTTTTAATCATATTTCTTTTGTTTTTAAGAGATGGGGTTTTTTCACAATCGCAGGTGGTGAATAATGATTCTGTCTCGCTGAAAAATCTGAACGAAATTGTGGTCACCGCTACCCGTACAGAACGCAAGCTGGGTAATGTAGCTGTCCCGGTAACACTAATCAGTCAAAAAAATATCCGTCAATCCGGCTCACTTCGTCTCAATGAAATTCTGCAGGAACAAACCGGTCTGGTCGTCTCCGCCGGTACCGGAAGCAGTGCTGTAGGCGGAGGGGTTTTCGGAAATGGTATTCAGATGCAGGGACTCTCACCGGATCATACGATGATCTTACTGGATGGAGAACCGCTTATCGGTCGTCAGGGGGGGGTGATGGATCTTTCCCGTTTCACCGTGGGTAATATTAAAAAAATAGAAATTGTCAAAGGGCCTTCTTCGAGTTTGTATGGCAGTGAAGCGATGGGCGGTGTAATCAATATCATTACCGAACCTGCTCAGGGAAGAACCACTCAGGCGAGTGCACGGAGCGGATCTTTTGGGCATACCGATTTTGTACTCAATGGCAATATGAGTGGGACTAAAGCAAGTCTATATTATTTCGGTAATTATAACAGCAGTAACGGCTATGATCTGGATCCGGCCACCATTGAAAAAACACTGGATCCGTTTTATAACATGACCGGACAGGTCAAAGCATTGTTTCGTCTGTCACCTAAAACAAAACTGAGCGTCAGTAATCGTTTGTTTTATGGTCATCAGAAAAGTTTCTATGCGGTCAACAGCCCAACAATCAATGTGGGTGGCGCCGGAAAAATCAGGGAGTTTTATATTAATCCTGTACTCACGCATCAGTTCAATAGCCGGACTCAAACTCAGTTTCGTATGGCCGCCAGTCGCTATCGTTTCACGCAGGATCTCGATACTTTATCAAATAAAATGCCCTACTACTATGATGATTTTGCACAGGGTTTTTATCGTGTCGAGAATCAAACCGACATTGATTTGACCAAATCAGTTCATCTGACTGCCGGTGGCGGATATACGCTGAATACGATCACGACTACCCGATACAGAAATGACAAGCAACAACAGGTCTATCATGCATTTGTACAAGGAGAATGGCAGTTCTCTGACAAAGGAATTGCTATTGGCGGATTACGTTATGATCACAACACTGATTTTGCAGCAAGACTGAGTCCAAAACTGGCAATCTCTTATCAGCTGCATCCAAAGATAAAAATGAACGCTTCTGTGGGTGGCGGTTTTAAGGCGCCGGATTTCAGACAGCTGTACCTGAATTTTACCAATAATGCCGGAGAAGGTTATAGCATATATGGGGCGAATGAATTTTCAGTTGCTTCTTTGGAAAAACAAAAGCAGGACGGACTGATTGCGGGAGTACTGGCTGAGGCTTATCAGATCAAAACATTGAAGCCGGAAATATCCACCGGCATCAACTGGAGTATACATTACGAGCCTGTCAGTAAAGTGAAGCTAGATGTCAATTTCTTCCGTAATGACATAAATAATCTGATCAACTATATACCGGTAGGGGTCAACAACAATGGCAGTTCCATCTTTAGTTATGTCAATATCAACAGAGCCTTTACACAAGGTGTTGAAACGAATGTACTGACAAGCATCCGTTCATTTGAAATTTCAGCTGGCTATCAATACCTGACATCCGGAGATAAAGATCTGCTGGAACGAATAGAGAGAAAGGAGTTGTTTGGAAGAAACAGTCCGCTAGGTACGGCTCGTTTGATGACTAAAGATGATTACACAGGCTTGTATAACCGAAGTAAACATACGGCACAGGTCAAAGTATTTTATAATCATATCCGCACCGGATGGGGAGGCTCACTACGATTCATATACAGAAGTCGTTTTGGCGTGACGGATATTGACGGCAATGGTTTCGCCAATATGACCGAGGAATTTGCCGAGGCGATGTTTCAGCTGAATGCAACTGTTTCCAAACAAATCAATAAAGATTTTACGGCTCAGTTCGGAGTGAATAATCTGCTCAATCAGATCAATGCCCGCTGGATGCCCAATATACCCGGCACGAACTGGTTTTTAAGTATGCAATTACATTTATCACATAAAACACAAAAACAATGAAAAGATCCATTTTTTTGACTGCCATTGCAATGACGATGTTGTTTACAGCATGTACCAAAGAAGAAGTAGTTGAAGTGCCATCTTCTGACAAAACAATCGAATTCCTGGTTAACGGCAATCCTTCCGGAGGGAATTATACGTTGTTCAGTTTTGAGAAAGGCGGTGCCGTTCCGACAGCCGATTCCAACTCATTCAAATGGGATTTCGGAATGCGATTTGAGACCTTCATTATCAACAGTAAAGCCAGCGGCCCCGGCAATGCATATGTGCAAATATTAAACCAGCCTTATTCAGATGTAATCAATGCGGCACTACCTGGCTATAAATACGATACCACTGCAACACAAAAGGCCATCAAAGGTTTGGAGTGGTATTCTTACAACCCGACTACACGTCAGTTTAGTCCGATTGCCGGCAAAACATTTGTATTTGTTACAGCCCAATCCAAATATGCCAAAATGGAGGTACTCAAAGCAGACCCGGCCGATGATAATGGTAATCCCGTTACGCCGCCGACACGACCTACAAAGATCAAGTACACATTTCGATACTTCTATCAGAAAAACGGTACACCAAATTTTCAGTAAAACCCAGGCCCGGCAAAGTTCCGGGCCTTTTTGTATGATGCCGTGCCATGAACTTTCCTACCTTTGCTCACTTTAAAAAAAGCTATTAAGAGTACGCCCATGAGCCTGATGTATAAAGAGTTTGATCAGCTGAATCTGCCGGCATTTGAAAAGGATATTTTATCCCGGTGGGAGGAGGAAAAGGCATTTGAAAAAAGTGTGTTATTGCGTGCAGGTGCAAGACCGTTTGTATTTTATGAAGGACCTCCCAGTGCCAATGGAATGCCCGGTATTCACCATGTCATATCCAGGACTTTGAAGGATCTGGTTTGTCGGTATAAAACCATGAAGGGTTATAAAGTGAGTCGGAAGGCAGGATGGGATACCCACGGATTACCCATTGAGCTGGGTGTAGAAAAAGAATTGGGTATCACCAAAGAAGATATCGGCACGAAGATCTCAGTCGAAGAATACAATGCGAAATGTCGTGAAGCGGTGGTTCGTTTTAAAGATAAATGGGATGATATCACCAAAAAAATGGGGTACTGGGTTGATCTCAACGATCCGTATGTAACCTATCATAATGAGTATATCGAAACGCTTTGGTGGTTGTTGCAACAGCTTTATCGGAAAGGGTTGTTGTATGAAAGCATCAGTATACAGCCTTATTCACCCGCAGCCGGCACTGGATTAAGTTCGCACGAGCTCAATCAGCCGGGTACTTACAAGGATGTGAAGGATACTAGCGCAACAGTCATGTTTAAGGCCGTTTCAAATGACAAAACAGATTTTTTATATACAGCAAGTGGAGGGAAAGATATTTATTTCATGGCCTGGACTACCACGCCATGGACTTTGCCCAGTAATCTTGGTCTCACCGTAGGTCCGGATATTGAGTATGTATTGATTGAGACATTCAATCCTTATACCTTTTTGCCGATTCATGTCATATTGGCTAAAGATCTTGTCAGGAATTATTTTAAACCGGAAGAAGAAAACGGCGATTTTGCTGCTTATGTACCCGGACAAAAATCGATCCCATGGAAGGCGCTCAAGGCATGTAAGGGAAGTCAGCTGGAGAACTGTGAATATGAACAACTGCTCCCTTATTCAGCAAATAATCTGGAAGCGATTCATTTCATTACACCCGATGCGAAGCCGTTCCGTGTATTGCTGGGAGATTTTGTGACCACGCAGGACGGAACAGGCATCGTGCATACGGCTCCTGCATTCGGGGCGGATGACTATAAGGTCGGCAAGAAATATGGCATTGGCATACTGACAATGGTGGACAGAGAAGGAAAATTTGTCGATGGCCTGGGTGAATTCAGTAACCGGTATGTGAAAAATTATAAAGATGAACCAGATTATGCAGACGTAAATGTGGACATCTGCGTAAAGCTGAAAAAAGAGAACCGAGCCTTTAAAGTAGAAAAATACGAACACAGTTATCCTCATTGCTGGCGTACTGATAAACCGATCTTGTATTATCCCTTGGATGCCTGGTTCATTCGCACAACAGCTCTGAAAGACAAAATGGTGGCGCTGAATAAGACCATTAATTGGAAGCCTGCCTCTACCGGTGAAGGACGATTTGGTAACTGGCTGGAGAATATGGTAGACTGGAATCTGAGCAGAAGTCGTTTTTGGGGAACACCACTTCCCATTTGGAAAACAGAAGATGGCGAAGAAGAGAAATGTATTGGTACAATTGAGGAATTAAGAGCGGCATGTAAACTCGCTGTTGAAAAAGGTGTAATGCTGTTTGAGCACGGCATGAAGGGGGCATCAACGGTAGATGAATATATTCTTAAGATCACATCAGATCTGCACAAGCCCTATGTAGATGAGATCATACTGGTAAGTGACAGTGGCAAACCTATGAAGCGGGTGTCTGATCTGATTGATGTATGGTTTGACAGCGGTGCCATGCCGTATGCACAATGGGGGCTGGATCATGAAAAAGTACGTCGGGGAGATAAGTATCCGTTTAAGCTACCAGAGGGGATTGATCGGTTTGAAGATCTTTTCCCGGCAGATTTTATTGCGGAAGGGGTGGATCAGACAAGGGGTTGGTTCTATACCCTGCATGCTCTGGGGGCTTTACTTTATGAGAGTATTGCCTACAAGACGGTGGTTAGCAATGGGCTTGTGCTGGATAAGAACGGCAACAAAATGAGCAAGCGACTGGGCAATGTCGTGGATCCATTTCATACGATTGAACATTATGGCGCGGATGCAACACGGTGGTATCTCATTACCAATGCATCACCATGGGATAATTTGAAATTTGATATTGAGGGTATTAAAGAAGTACAGCGTAAGTTTTTTGGTACATTGTACAATACCTATCAGTTTTTTGCTTTGTATGCCAATGTGGATGGCTTCTCCTTTGCTGAAAAAGAAATTCCGTTGGAAGAACGACCTGAAATTGACCGATGGATTCTTTCATCATTACATAGTTTGATCAGAAAGGTGAATGAGGAAATGGATCAGTATGAGCCCACTCAGGCGGGCAGACTGATCGAAGAGTTTGTGGATCGTGAGCTGAGCAACTGGTATGTAAGGTTATGCAGACGAAGATTCTGGAAAGGTGAATATGAATCAGATAAAATCAGTGCTTATCAGACTTTATACGAGTGCATGGAAACACTCGTGCAACTGATGGCTCCAATTGCTCCTTTCTTCAGTGATATACTTTTCAGGGAATTAAATAAAGTGACCGGAAGAAAGAATGCCGTATCTGTGCACCATAGTGATTTTCCGCAGTTCATTCCTGCTCGTATTGATCATTCATTGGAAGAACGCATGATGTTAGCTCAGGATATTTGTTCACTGGTTTTATCTATTCGTAAGAAAGTAAACATCAAAGTGCGGCAACCTCTGCAGAAGATATTGATTCCTGTTTTAAATGATCATATGCAGGCGCAGGTGGGGAAAGTGGAGGAGTTGATCAGGACAGAAGTCAATGTAAAAGAAATTGAATATCTTTCGGCGGATAATACTTTCATTAAAAAGTCCGTTAAGCCAGATTATAAATTATTGGGCAAGAAGCTGGGGGCACACATGAAAGCAGCGGCCTTGTCTTTGAGCAACCTTTCGCAGGAAGAAATTGGACAATTGGAAAGAAATGGAATGATTCAGCTTAATATTGACGGCCAATTGATCGAAGTTCTGTCTTCAGAGGTTTCTGTCATAAGTGAAGATGTGCCGGGCTGGCAGGTAGCCACGAACGGGAAAATAACCGTGGCGCTTGATATAACAGTGACCGATCAGCTACTTCATGAGGGGGTAGCCAGGGAGCTGGTGAACCGCATTCAAAAGATCAGAAAAGAAAGCGGTTTGGCTTTGACGGACAGAATAGATGTAAAGCTGAGCGGGGCAGAAAATTTGTCCGGTTCAATCAGTGAATATAAATCCTATATTTGCGCCGAAATTTTAGCGGACAGCCTAACGTTGGATTCAGATCCGGCAGGAGGTGCAGAGGTTGAGGTAAATGACACTCAAATTATTGTACACTTAGTTAAAAAAGGAGGTTAGCATGCCAACGAAAAAAAAAGCAGCCAAACCCGCACCCCGAAAAAAAACAGGAAAACCGGCCAAAACTGCACCTAAAAAAGCCGTAAAAGCAGGATCTAAATCAGCCAAACCGGTTAAAGTTGTAAAAAAGGCGGTCGCTAAGAAAAATACGGCCAATAAGGCCAAAAAGGCAACCCCAAAACCCAAGCAAACAGTGAAGAAAGCAGTTAAACCCGTTGTGAAGAAAAAAGTACAGGCCAAACCTGTTAAAAAAGCGGCACCCCCCAAGGCCGTAGTAAAAAAAGCGACTAGTCCGGCGAAGCCCGTTAAGGCAGCTGTGAAACCTGTTGCTAAAAAAGAAGCCCCTAAACAGGAGGTTAAAAAAGCAGTACCGGTTGTCACTAAACAAACGGCCATTAAAGCCCCCGTTCAGCAGGCTATCAAGGACTTGCGTAAAAATGAAAAGCAGCCAGTCAGGCCTTTGGTCAAGCCCCCTAAAACAACGGTGAGTACATCAGTGAAGTATCAACCTGATTTCACAAAATCTGTTTTAGATACGGGTAAGACGGAAGCCCCGCAGGGACCATTGGTGAGATATTCAGATGCTGAATTGCAGGAGTTTAAAGAATTGATCCTTCGCAAGCTGGAGGCGTCCAAAAAAGAACTGGTTTATTTACAAGGCGTCATTACCCGCAAAGATGAAGGAGGTGGCGATGATGCGGACGGAAGGTATATGACAATGGAGGACGGAAGTGTGAGCATGGAAAGAGAGCAACTCAGTCAAATGGCAAGTCGTCAGATTACCTATATTGACCATCTGGAAAAAGCCCTGATGCGTATTGAAAACAAGACTTATGGTGTTTGTCGGGAAACGGGTAAACTCATCGACAAGGCACGTCTTCGTGCGGTTCCTCATGCCACACTTAGTATGGAAGCTAAATTAGGTCAGCATAAAATTCCCAAAGGCGATTAATATCAGATAAAGCTGAATAAAATAATAAAGCCACTCATTGAGTGGCTTTATTATTTATCGAAGGGAATGAAATTAATAATCTCTGTTATAACCTCCGCCTCCGCCGCTGCGGTAACCGCCGCCGCCTCCGCCTTTACGGAAGCCGCCTCCGCCACCACCGCCGAAGCTGCGTTTTTTGAAACCACCGCCACCTTCCGGCTTAGGTTGAGCTTCGTTTACAACAATCTTACGACCCTGAACTTCAGTGTCATTCAGACCGCTGATGGCAGCTTGCGCCTCATCAGCATTTTCCATTTCAACAAAACCAAAACCCTTACTACGACCGGAGAATTTGTCGGTCAGGATTTTAGCAGAGCTTACGCTGCCGTATTGCTCGAATAAGGCAGACAGATCCTGATCAGACATGGACCAGGATAGATTTCCAACATAAATGTTCACAAGAAAAAAATTAAAAAACTACAATCATGAACCATAGAAGCAACTGAAAACCAATTGGAACTTGACTGTCGGTGAAGAAGAAGAACCAGGGCTCAGGAAGCCTATTAAATTCATATTAACAGGTTAAAGGTATAATATTTTTTTGATTTAAGTAATTTTTGTAAGATTTGAGAGAAAATTGACAAAAGCTGCCTATTCCTGCCAGCGCTAATTTACCCTGTTGAGCCATTATATTTATTTGAAAAAACATAACATGAAAATATTCGACAAGTGGAAGCATTTCATGAAGCTTCCGGCAATAAACATATCCGGAATGCCCGCCGATGTAACTCACAATAGGATCAAAAACGCTATTATCGATGTTTTAGATGGTGATCTTTGGACCTCTAAAGTAAGCGTAGCGGGAAATAGTATACTTATTTTGGCTATTTTTTTAAGCACAGCAGAGTACCTGATTTCAAATAGTACTTATATGTCGGAATTCAGCACTTTTTCATTTATAATTAAGTGGAGTGCCGGGCTATTGTTTGTTGTCGAGGTTTTATTGAGATTATATTATGCTCGATTTCTTGGTTATGGCCAAAATGTTCTGGCTCCATTCTTTTACGCTTTTTCATTTATCGGGATAATTGATATTCTGACGATCATACCATTTATATTTGATATAGCTGATATACGATTTCCTGAAAGTGTAGCAGCTGTTCGTATTTTAAGACTTTGGAGAATTGTACGTTATATTCCTGCTTTTCAAAGCATTTCTGAGGCTTTTCAATCCAAAAAAGAAGAAATATTCGTTACGTTGCTGGCAGTTGTTTTATTGTCGCTCTCGTTGTCAGCGGTTATGTTTCATTATGAGCAAGCTGCCGGATCAAATGCATTTAGAAGTATTTTAGAAGTCTTTGTGTGGTCAATTGGAAAATATACCGGAGATTATGGTTCGATTGCTCAAGCAAGCCCGGTTAGTCTCATGGGAAAGTTTATTGCAACTGCCAATGGATTATTGGGGATTGCACTTTTTGCCATACCGGCCGGTCTTTTAGCGTCTGCTTTTATTGATCAGCTCGCAGAACGAAGAAAACTTGAGGATATAGGTAAGAGAAAAGAAAAGATCGAGGAGTTGTTCAGAGATTCATCGGGAGGAGGGAAGCATTTTAAGTATCGCGCACACTGGCGAAATCTTTCAATGGACACACTTCAGTCTAAATTGTTATTGTCTGAAGATGAGATCTTTGAAACAATACGACTAGCGGAATCTTTGCGTTTCAGAGCGATGAAGTCCGGTCCGACAGCCTTGTATAATGACACCCGTATCATTGAATGGTCAGATGTAAATACTTCCTATGGTTATCGATCTATAAACAAGTTATCTCGTCTTTTTCTTGTCAATCCCTGCGGAGAGAGTGAGCGTTGCATCAGCCATTTTTCGTATTCAGTATCACAAAGTATGGAGATTAGTTATTTTTCAAGAGAGCTGCCGTTGTTTCATCTGAAAGAAAAAGTCGGGTCCAACACATCCGTTTTTTACGATCAATATATACACCATAAAGTGCCTGTTCGATCTATTGGCTTATGGAATTTTTTACAGGATGTTACCCAGGCCAAACTGGGAGATATTGTCATCATACTTTCGTCGGCTGCCAGTGGACGAAAAGATTTTGTATTAGAATACGAGGATAAGGATTCTCCCGAAATATCCAATTCTTTTTCTGATCAACACCGATTAGCTAAGGTTCGGCAGATTGTTCATGAGGCAGCTTCGGATACATTTTATCGTTCTGCTACTGAAAAAGATATCCGAAGGTCATTCAGTATAGAGGAAAATACGATTGGCCTGATGAAAGCTAATTCTTTACTTAAAACCGTTAGGGAAAAAACAAAAGCAGATATTTTGGCATTGCATATAAACATTCAAATTCTTACAGGAGATGATGATACCTATTACAGCGCCCTTACCTCCGTTTGTAATATGATTCATGGCATAAAGTCTTTGTATAATCATTAAAAATCTGATTATGAATTTATCGGGATAATAGGCCCACTTCTGATTCATGATTATTCATTGAATAATTAATTATCTGCTTATTTGAATATATTTGATTTTAATAAAAACCAAACTAAATCAGGATTTTATGGGAAAGCATCGGTATGAATTTCATCTGAATAAATTTGCGAAGGCACTGAAAAATGTTGAAAAATTATATAGAGAAAATCCTTTAATACATCCCGCTCATCTTTTATATAAGGCAGATGGCAGAACACCCTATTTTCAGTTGCAGGGATTAGCCCGAATAGATGCCAGTATTTCAAAGCATGATCATGCAGCTGAAAAATGGCTCAATGATTTCAAGCTATTAGAAGACGCTTTTGGGAAATATGATTTCTGGATTGCTGCCATCGCACAAAATAAAAAATGGAAATTCAATAAAAAAATAGATGCTTACCTTCAGGAACAGGTTCTCATTCAATTAGGGGTATTGGAAGCCAGGCTTATTGATAGCGGCTGGCTGCAGCGTACACCAACCGGATTCTCTTTTCATAATACGCCCATTGCTACCTTTCAGAAAGAAGCTTCCAAGGCTGACTGGCATCCTCATAAGAAAGAGAAGAAAAAATTACTTAAGCTTTTTGTAGAGGAAGCTATGGAGATACAGGATAAATTAAAGTCAAAGGAAATTGACCTGAACATGGTCGAGGAGGGAATTCATGAATTCCGAAGGAAATTGAGATGGCTGAGTATTTATTCGAGCGCTCTCAACGGTAAAGTAACGATAGGTAAACACAATGAAAGTTCTCCTCTGAAACAATATATTACCCCTGCCAACCAGTCCTCTGTCTATGGACGGCTTCCCAAGAATCCGGAAGAGAAAGAGTTGGTTGAATTTTTACCGGGTGGATTTTATGCTATGAGCGATCTGATCAAAAAAATTGGCGAAATCAAGGACCCGGCGTTGTATACAGAAGAGATGACAAGAATTGCATCATGGCAAGGCATCAGGCCAAATGAAGTTAAGAAAGCTCTGGGAGTTGCTTTTCTAAGTCACCGGGAAGCCGTTAAACAAGCTAAATCTGTCATTGAAAAAATGGTGTTTAAAGAAAATTTATTGCAACATATTGCCGATTATTTTGACACACAATCCTGATTTTTCAGATTAGAAGTTTGCATCTGATTGTGGAAGATAGTTGCTATATGTGGAATATGTTATATTTATATATGAAATAGCCATATAGAAGATTCGATAGAAGCCAGCAGGAATTCACAGAGTATAACATATGGCAAATGAAACCATCAAACAATTTAACAAAATACAAATGAAAAATTTATCGGTTGTAATCGTTGCAGGCATTTCGATTATCATCAGTGTTTTTATTTTCGGAGAGGCCTTTAAATACAGAACAAAATCATCTGAAACCATTACTGTAACCGGTCTGGCAGAAAAAGAATTTACCAGTGATCTGATTGTATGGGGCGGGTCTTTTAATAGGAATGCTTTAATACTGAAAGATGCTTATGCTTTACTGAAGCAGGATGAAGCAGCGATCAAAGCTTATTTGAACGGTAAAGGGATTCATGACAGTTGTATTGTATTTTCATCGGTCTCGATGACGAAGAACTTTGAAAGAAGATATGATGAACGAGGCAATGAAGTGAGTGTAAGTTTCAGCGGATATACGCTCACCGGGAATGTGCGCGTTGAATCAAAAGACATTGATCGGGTAGAGAAACTTTCCAGAGAAATTACCGAGCTGCTTGAGAAGGGTATTGAACTCAACTCTAATGTGCCGGAATATTACTACACTAAACTGAATGAGTTGAAAATTGATCTGCTGGCCAATGCGGCTTCCGATGCTAAACAACGTGCCGAGACGATTGCTAAAAGCAGCGCGACTTCGCTGAAGAATCTTTCCAAAGCGTCGATGGGTGTATTTCAAATCACAGGAAAAAATGCCAATGAGAGCTATAGTTACGGGGGCACATTCAATACCAGCAGCAAAATCAAAGTTGCTTCTATTACGTTGAAAGTAGAATACCGGGTAGATTGATCTTAATCCCAGTCCTCGTCTTCCGTTTCGGTGAGATCCTTGTTTTTCTTTCCGCGACCTAGCTTAACGATAGGTTTGGATTGTGTGCCGGTCACATTAAAGGGAATACCAATGATGCCTAATGGAGGAAGTCCTAAACGAAATTTCAGATTGAGTTGACCATCAAATGAGGTCTGACCTTTAATGCGAGGCCAGAAACCTGCGATGCGCATTTTGAGCGGCTCAAGTGTGATGATATTATTCTTGATCGTTGTTTTAATATCTACATTCGAAATATTCTGATTGCTGCTTAAACTGTCTTTGCCTGATGCTTTACTGATCGCAGAAAACAATTTGTATCCTTTGAGTTTAATCTTCAGCAAGGATAATGTACCGCCACCTTCCAGAGAAGGCAATACCGGCTCCATACCGCTGTTCAGTCGTCCTTTTAATTTATAGTTCAGTGAAACAATACCCTCTGCGCTGCCGGCCGATGTGGCCATTTCACGAAAGAGTTCGATTTCCTTATAAGCCCGTTTGATATCAAATTCTTTGGCGTCGATTTCATAATCAAAATACGCTTTGCTGGTATTCACATTTTTATAGGAGGCTTTCATGGTTACCGGTGCATCAATTAGTCGGAAACCTGCCTGGTGTATTTGTAGTTCTCCATTTTGCACAGATGCATCCGCATGACAATTCTGTATATGCAGATCATTGAAATCAACTTTATCAATATCTGCATTTATACGTATAGATAAGTTGGGAGGTATTACGACAACACCCGTTTCCGCGGGTGCAGCAGCGGCTGTTGGTTGATTTCCCGTATTCGTATTGCCTGCAGGGACAGAAGCCATAAGCTCGTCGATATTCAGATAGTTGCTTTTGATATCAACATGTCCGCGTAACGCTCCATCATGTAAATAATACTGGATGAGGTTCGCCACTGCGCCTTTCATTTTCAAATCACTTTTACCGTAGGAGATATTAAACGTCTCCATCCGCACAGAATCATTCCGAAAACGAAATAATCCGTGATGTAATATGACAGGAAGAGGAAAGTGAACAGATTTTGTTTCCACTTCTCTGAGATCCAGCATGCCGGAATGATTCAATAAATGATAGTGCTGATTTTCGAGATCATTTTGTCGTCCTTTTAAATTCATATCTGCATTCACTTTCCCGGATATATTCAGGTCATCATCTGTAAAAACCTGACTCAGATGATCAAGATCTGCTTTCCCTTTTGCAATGATATCATACCGAAGGTCCTCCAGGTTTTCCAGCTTCGTTTGTATAAAAACGGGCTGCTCTTCAAATGAAAAGGAAAGCGGTGTAATATTGATTTTTACTTTTTTAAGATCGGAAGACCGGGTGTATACAGAAGCATTCATTTGTATGTTTTCAACAGGGCGGGGATAATAAGGTGTTTGTATCATCCCATTGTTAATACGGGCAGTGATGGACGCGTCAGGATAGACTTTCTGATCCACATCGACCTTGCCTTTAGCCATCATATCTAAAAACAGATTTCCTTTAAGTTGGAAGGAGTCATTTGGATAGAATTCTTTGAGGGTTGCAAGCTGAATCTGTGATTTGATATGAGCGTTGAGAAATGGTATGTTGCCGTTTTTGATCTCAAGCCGACCTTTTAAATAATTTGTAAGATAGTGGATGTTCAGATTATTCAGTAACAGGGAAGCGTTTCGGTAATTATTATCCGGACAGGACGCCTCCATTTCAAAAGAGATCTTTTGCAGTGGCGCGCTCAGTTCGTTTGTATTCACCATGCCGTTTTTCATAGAAGATTGCAGCCGAAATGCCGGAATGCTGGTAATGACAGTGTCGGGTGTTTTGCTCAACGGATTTTGTTGCCGTGCAAAGACTCCGTCTGCTTTTAATTGAAGAGCATAGTTTCCTTTTAGATCAATATTTGTAATCCCGATGGCACGTTGCAGCTTTTCCAGATCAAGGGCAGTCTGAAGATTCGTTTTTATATAAGGATTATCGAGGCCTTTGGTATGCAGAGAAGCATTGAAATAACCCTGATCGAGCAGAAAGGAAAGAGAATCGAGATCCAGTGTTGTTTTTTCGGGATTGAGTTCGGGCAGTGATGCATGTATATCCAGCCACAGATCTTTAACAGGACTGGGGGCTTTCTCATGAAGAATATATCCGTTGCGGATATCCATATCGAAAGAGAGATCCGGCAGGGTTTCCGTTTCGGCGTTATAAATTCCTGCCAGTGTTATTTTCATATTGGCATCGCCTTTGATATCGGTATGTTCCATCCAGGTGAGATAATCCTGGGGCAACGCGGTAATCATATCTCTTAAATTGGTGGATGCTGCCTTCACCTGAAAATCCATTTTGTACCCGCTTTTTAAAAATTCAAAGATGCCCGTAAACTGTACGGGCAGCTGATTGATTTTTAAATCATTTTTTTTGAATGCGATGGATAAAGATCGAGTGTTGATGCTGGTGAGCAGATCAGCTTCTACCTTTTTAGATAAAAAATAATACTGGTTATCATAATTAAAATCGAATGATTCGATATGTGCATTGGACACTAAGTCAAAAACAGAGGCATCCAGATCGCCACGCCCTTTGTAGTCGAGTCCCTTTGCATGAATCAGCATCTGTAAGGATCGGTCGTCATAGGTGAGATCAGCATCTTCAATAGTTATCTGATCGATACTGAGTTTAGTTTCGTCATTATCCGCAGACTGAGTGGAGGTCGTATCGCCGGATGAATAGATATCATAATTGGCTTTCCCCTCTTCATCCACCATCACATGGATGAGCCCTTTATTAAAATAGATTTTGTCCACGACCATATCTCCTTTGAGTAAGGAAGACAAATCAATTCCCAGTCCGATTTTTGAGGAGGTTAACAGTGTGTCTTTCTCAAAGGGTGGTGCTCCTTTCAGACTTAGATCATAAAAGCTGAGTGTTAAATAAGGAAAATGTTCAAAAAGAGATAATCTTGATTTTCTGTAGTTAAGTTCCCCTTTTATATGGTTATTGGCATATGTTTTAACCTGTTCATCAAAATAGCGGGACAAAAAGAATCCGGCAATCAGCGTCAGCATAACGATGATACCGAGGACGATACCGGACCATTTACTTATTTTAATTAGTTTTCGCTTCATACCATCAGCCATAATTGAAAAGGAATTGATATGGGCCAATTCCTTTTCAACAAATATAATTTATAATATATTCTGCTAAAAAAACAGGTTGCTGAGTACATTACCGCTGATATTTTTCCCGGAAGGCTTCAGTCCCATGAATTTAGCAAAAGCAGCTGCGCCCATAATGGTCTTGAATTTCCCGAATAAACCTTTTTGAAGCGGATTGAATTTTGTCAGGTAATTAGACGGATTACTCGAAGCTAATCCCATAATACTTTTTTTGTCAGTTAAAAAAGAACCAATGGCTGATTCCAGTTCGGGCTTTTTTGCAGTTGGTAAGGCTAGTTGAGTGATCAGACTTTCCCCAATGGAAGAGGCGGTCTTGCCAACGTCATTAAAAGCGGGCGGAGCGATAAATTGACTCAGGGCTCCGCCGGCATCTTTTTTAGCACCGGGTAAAGAAATTTGTGCGCTTGCATGAAGAGTGATACATGTAATAAGAAGGATAATAAACGGTTTCATACTAAAATTCTTTTAAAATGGTTGTGTGTAAATGTATGAGATAATGCTTAACCATATTGGTCTGTTAATTTCTCGGGCTTGCCTGTTGAATTTTTTCAACTACCATAGAGGAGATACGATCATTCCAGAGTCCCCGGCCTTCCGTTACGAAATTATCAATTGAATAAGTTAGGATACGCCATTCGCCATTCAGGGCGATTCCATCATAAACCGTCACTTTCATACCGGCAGGTATTTTGATGGAGGAAATGGTACGCGGTCCAACCCCTGGCAGTTCATGACTTCTGTAAGTGCCTACTGGAAGAGCGATACTTGGTCCCTGATAGTTGGCATCCATATAAGCAATCACGAAATCGGAGCTGTTGGTATTGGGTTGAGGTCTTGCCGGAGGCGGGTTATATACCGGCTGTGGTTTTGGTGGCGGTGGTGGTGGAGGTGGTGGTGGGTTATAATTGGGTCTGTTTGGCGGATATGGTGCACCCTGATTGATTCGCTGAACGATGACAGATCCGGCCCGGTTTCCCCAGTTGCCATGAATGGCATGAAGATTCAGCTGAGAACCCGTGAGAGTGATGGATGAGCCATTGAAATCATTACCTGAGAACAGAATGATTTCGTACCCGGCTGATACTTTGATCGATGAGATATTGTGATAGCCTACCTGCGTAAGCTGATAGCTGCGATACGCACCGGGATTCAGCATCTGAGCACGCCCCCTGAAATTGATGTCTGAATAAGCGACGGCTCCATTATTGAAATTGGCGATATGGGAGGGGGTTGAATTCCAGTAATCGTCATACACATTATCCAGTTTATAGATATAGGCGCCGGTAATGTAAGACCCCCATAATAAACCCAGACAACTTTTATCGCTTCTGTATTCTTCGTTGGTCGTACTAACGCTTTGGCCTACACGCATTTCTTTTTTGAAGATCACTGCATAACCGGGTGCTACTACAACGGATTGAATATTGGCAAATCCGCCCGGAACCTGATTGTAGTTTCCTTCATATAAGCTTTGTGCGGCACCCTGAAAGTTACAGCGACTGTACAGGGTAACCGGTGTAATGGAAGTTTGATTTACCCGGTCATCGATTACCTGAACAGAAACCATCATGTCATTGAAATGCTGATCCGTCAGACAAGGCGTGGTTGAGCTTAGTGAAATATAGTTGCCTGTAAAAAAATCGCGGGAAAAGATATTAACGGTAAAGCCGGGCGGAATATCCAGTGAGGAAAGTTGGCGTATTCTTAAGTTATGCTGAAAACTCAGGTAATTACCCGGTCTAAGGCTGACGGAACGTCCGCCGTAATAACAATCTTCGTAAAGATGAACCATTTGGGTGGTTCCATGAACAGAAATAAAAAGGGATAACAAGATCAGAAAGAAATATCTCATATAGCAAGTTTTGAATTAATGAAGCTAGTAAAAAAGGCTGATATTCCGGTCTCAAGTCTGCGGTTAATTATTACAGGTCAATAAATCCATTTACTCATAACTACATCAATATGTACTTTGTTTTTAAAGAATGCGCTTAATTGTTCACTTTTCACTAGTTACCTTGCACACTGATACGTAATCCTTGGAACATTCATTTTTTATTATTTAAAATTTTTTTAGCCGAAAAGTTAAGTACTTCAGATTTACTTGCTTGTAAAAAAGGCAGGGAACAGGTATTTAAAAATAAAATAAAATAGTTTACTGAGAGCCTTATGATGACCATATTCAAATTATTATTTCTTTTTGCCATAATTGCCAATCTTTTGTTGATTTATTCTTCTGTTGTCACTTACTTCCTTATCAAAGAAGATAAGAAGTCAATTAAAAAATTCTGTTACGAAGATGAAGATTATATGTGAACCAATCTATTATTATAGCTAAAAAAATCATCATCAAAAAAAATCTTCTGACTTAATGAATTCATCAGAAAACCTTTTTAGTTAAAAGCCGTTTGCATAACTTGTATGACTGAATAATTTATCGATTGTGAAATGAACTTTAAAACAGGTGTCAAATTATCTATTTCGCTCGTTATCCTTACTCTGATAATAAATAAGGCTTCCTCACAGGCTTTCAGGAATATCTCAAATTTCAAATATTTTGAATATAAAGATGGTTTGTCAGAAAATGATGTTAAAGAGTTTGTTCCAGATAATGAAAATGGTTATTGGTTTCGCACATCGGGGAGTATTATTTTTTTTAACGGGAATGAATTTATCAATTATAAAAATGATAATAAACTCTTTTATTTAGAGAATGAAAAAGTGTTTTCCTTTAACTTTTACGGGAATAATATCTATGTTTTCGGTAACGTAGGGGTGGATGTTATAAATTGGAAAACTAAAGAGACGCGATGTGTTTACAAGCATCTTTTCCCAATGCAAATTCGTGCCGGATTTTTTACTTCGAAAGGACATATCCTGATTGTCACTTCTGACGGAACTATTTTTGAAGTAGTAAAAAATAAATTAAAGAAGATTGGAAGTATTACATACTATACACAGTGTACGATAAAAGAAACACGCGAGGGCGATATATTAATTTCAAATGATAATAAAGAGTTGCTGATATTTGATTCAGCCTTATTACTTATAAAAAAATATAGCGGATCTTTTGATCTAATATCGCCAGGGATATTCAGGCACTCCTCATATGGAACTATCATTGCCACTAATCAAAATAATTATCGGTTTGATCCTCTGTTGAAGGATTTGGTAAAAATTGAGGCGGCCTTTTCCTTTAAAAGACTCTTTTGTGAGACAGATCGATATTTTTATTCAGTCACAAAATTTAATAAAATAGCCCAGCAAGACAAGGCTTCATCTTCCGTAACAGAAGTCAAGATCCAGCTAAACAATAACTTTTATATAAATCATATCGGTATTGACCATCATAATACGATCGTTTTATCTACCAATCAGGGTATTCTGATTTTTAGCGAAATCAATAATTATTTTCGCCAATTACCATACCCCTTAAAAACCAACGAAGCTGATGATAATACACGTCGGGTGCTTATTGAAACAAGAGATCATAAAATTTTACAGATAACATATCGGTGGCTGGCTATGCATGACCCTTTAAGTTTTACCAATAAACTCATATCATATACCAACTACAATGGATACACCGCGTTATTGGATGACAATATTTTATGGATAGGTACAGATGGTCAAGGCTTAATAAGTGTCAACTTAAAAGATGCTAAGATGCCCGAACAAAACCGATTTGTAGGAGCTGGGGCTTTTGATGTTATGCATATAACGACGCTTAATAAATTAAATGATCAATTTCTGATACTGGGCACCTCCGTTTCGAGAGTCAGACTGAAGACATTTGATTTGAAAAAACATAACTTTAAAGACGTTATTATTAACGGATGGCCAGGGGGAGTAATAAAAGATAAGGTAACAGCCATTCTTGATGCCAGGTCAGGCGGCAAGTGGATATGTACAAACAGCGGGCTTATCCATCTTTCAGATAGTTTTAAACTGATGCGATGGATTGGTAAAAAGGAATTGGGCACTGATCTTATTAATTATGTATACGAGGATGACAAAAAAAACCTTTGGATAGCAACAGATCATGGACTTTTTATGTATGATTTATCTAATAATAAGGCAATAAAAAAATTTTCGTATACTAATGGTCTTGCAGGCGATAAGTGTTTAAACATCATACCTGATCGTTATAATACTTTGTGGGTGCCTACCTACACGGGATTGTCAAGGATAGACCTGAAATCAGAGAATATAAATAATTATTACATACACGACGGGTTATCTGACAATGAATATAATTATTCCTCACTTCTGAAAACATCGTCGGGAGATATCTATTTGGGAGGTCTGAATAATTATGTACATATAAAACCATTCCCGTTTGACTTCACAAAAAAATCTTCGGTTATACTAAGTATGGACTATGTACTTTTTAATAAAAGGGGTGTAGACTCCTTGATCAACCATGTATCTATACGTCCTTTGAAATTACATTTTAAAGATGATCGGTTAAGTTTCAAATTTTCTCTGAAAAATCAGATGTTTTCGGAATTTGCGAATTATCAATATCGCATTAAAGGATTAGATGATAAATGGATAACACTGAACCGGAATAACGATATTACGGTAGATTTTTTGCCTCCCGGAAATTATGTACTTCAAATTCAAGGTATGGATATTCGCAATAAGCTGAATTTGTATCAAATTAATGTTCCCTTATCTGTGCTTACTTATTTTTATGAATCTAAACTGTTTTATATCCTGCTTTTTTTGCTTTTTATATTTTTAATCATAACTGTAATTATTATCAGGTTTAATTCGATAAGACAAATTGGTCGGTTAAAGACAGACTTATCTAACGATATTCACGATGAAATTGGCACTATTTTTACGAAAGCCGTCATGCAACTAGATATATTAAATCAAAAGGCGGGCAAAACCTATCCGGAGATTTCCGTTGTTGAGCGAAGTCTGAGAGACGGGATTCAGCGTTTCAGAAATGTTTTATGGTCTCTTAATACAGACCATGGTATGTCTGATGACTTTGCAGCCAGAATCAATACTACGATTTCAGAAATATTTTTAAATACAGTATTCGACTGCAGGGTTACCAATAAGTCTATGAATATTTATTTCAATAAATCAATAAGAGTACGCCGTAATCTTTTGCTGATTATCAGAGAGCTTGCACATAATACACTTAAACACTCAAATGGTGATTTGTTTGAAGTTGTAATCAGTAAAGCGTCAAATAGATGGATCCTCGAAATTTTTGATAATGGAACGAAAAGGGCAGATACACCGGATGTCCGAGAATTTGGTCTTGGATTAAAAAGTATAGAGAGGAGAGTTGCTTCCATTAAAGGTAAGCTGCTGATAGAAAACCGATTAAATTGTTATTATACCAAAATAATTATCTGATGCAAAAAATAAAGCTTGCAATTATTGAAGATAATGTGGATTTATTAAAAATGCTATCTCAATATTTTAATCAAACCAGCGAATTCGAGATGTCACTGGCATCAATATCCATGGAAGAATTCTTTAAATCAGCTTTGCCGGAAATTGTAGATGTTATCTTGTTAGACCTAATGCTTCCCGGCGTTGGAGGTATAGATGGTATCCCTTTGCTGAAAGAAAAATATCCGGAAGCTAATATTTTGGTCATTTCAGTATTGGATGATAGCGTGTCCATTTTCACAGCTTTAAAACGGGGTGCATCTGGTTATGTTACGAAAGAAACACCCTTGGAGAATATTAAATCGGCACTAATCAATGCACACAATGGGATGTCTGTTATGAATCAGGATATAGCAGCTAAGGTTCTTGATTATTTTAATAATGATCACATTGTGGAAATGCTTTCAAAAAAGGAGCTCGTTATCGCTGAAGGATTAAAAAATGGTTTAAGCTACAAAATGATAGCCTTTGATAATCATATATCTATTGATGCCGTTCGTTTTCATGTCAGAAATATTTACAAAAAGCTTGAAATAAATAGTAAAGGTGAGCTCATCAGTCTTATGATGGGTAGAAGAAGTCAGGATTAACTTATCAAGAGGTAATAGTATCTAATTGGCAACCTCTTATCTGTCAATCGTTTTATCGAAAAATATATGGCCAACCTGATTCGGTTGACCAAAATTCTCGCTGTGTAGTCCCGACAGGAATCGAACCTGTATCAAAAGTTTAGGAAACTTCTATTCTATCCATTGAACTACGGGACCAATATCCAATAAGACCGCAAATTTAACAGAAAACCATTCACTGCCCGCCCGTTTCCCCCACATATCCTACCTTTGCTCTCCAAAATTTTATATCTCAATGGGTTTGCTTAATCAATACATTAAATACCGTCTGGCATTAGGCCTTATTTTTCTTGTTCTCGCCATCGTGGTTAATGTCTATACCGGTTTCTGGCCGTCATTCATTCTCTATTTCATTGCCGTTATCAGTATTGTTGGTCATTTTATGTTCGGGCCGCTACGGCTGATACAAACCTATATGGAAGCAGGGGATATGGAAGGGGCAGAAAAAATCCTCAATTCTGTCCGTTTCCCCGGTCTGCTTTTCAAACCTATCCGTTCGGTATATTATACGTTGAAAGGTAATATCGCGATGTCGAGAGAGGACTTTGACACGGCAGAAAAACTCATGAAAAAAGGAATGGATCTGGGATCCGGTTCTTCCCTCATGCAGGGCACGGAAGGGGCAAGCCTGCTTCAGATGGGTATACTGGCCTGGCAAAAAAATAATTTCAAACAGGCGGAAAGTTATATCCGTCAGGCTATCCGTAAAGGTCTTCCGGATAAAGAAAACGAAGCAGCTGCCTACTTACAGATGTCGAGCATTATGATCAATAAAAGGGAATTTCGTGCCGGTAAAGATTTCTTTAGGAAAGCGAAAGCATTAAAACCTACGACTCCTCAAATCGTAGATCAGCTGAAGCAAATGGAAAAATATATCGCCAGAATGCCGGGATAAAAAAAGCGAAGCCCTATAATTAAATAATGCTTCGCAGAGAAAAGAGTGTTAGAGAGAACCGCAGAACGATTAACAACGGCCTTTACAATTACAAAAGTAGACGATCAGTTTCTTATAGAAAATAACAGATATGTGTTATTTTGCCTTTTACTCTTAAAAACAGACGCTTTTTTTCAAAACCTGCCAAACCGTTGCTCCACTGCCTTTTCCCGGAATTCAAAGATTTTTTCCAGGTTCTTTCTGACAAAAAGCCATTGTGCTATATCTCCTAAAAATCCAAAGGGAATTTTATAATGAACAATATCGGTCATTTCCACGCCGCCCGTAATAGATTTAAAATGATGCTGGTGATGCCATAAAATATATGGGCCAAATCGTTGTTCATCCACAAAGTATTTCTCTTTTTCTACGTGTGTGATCTCGGTCATCCAGTAGACGGGTATCCCCAAAAGAGGCTTGACTTTATATTCAATAATCTGTCCGGGATACATCTCTTCACCATGGTACAGCGAAATGATATCAAAATCGAGTTCGCGGGGAGTGATCTCTGCCAGGTTCTTTGGTTTGGAAAAAAAATCCCAGGCTTCCGGCAAGGATACGGGAATATTTTGAATGGTTTTAAGACGATAGACTCTTGACATATCCTTTCTAACAAAAAGTGATGGAAATAGTTTATCGCGTTGTCAGGGTGTCATGTTGTCAAGATATGGATGCTATCAAAGGCCTCTAAAAAATATCAAAGTCTTTTGCTATTTGATATAAGTTTGCATCATGCATCGCTATAAAATTTCATGGTCAGGCATATTCACTGCTTTCTTATTTGTTATTTTAATATCTTTTGAATATGGCTGTGCGAATATGGTTCCGCCGGGCGGAGGCCCTATTGATTCCATCCCGCCTTCTATGATTCGCGCATTGCCCAAAGACTCGGCACTGAATGTGAATGCGCCCAGACTGCAGCTGAACTTCAATGAATTTATCGAACTCAAAAATCCGTCGGATGAAATCCTCATATCACCCTATCCGATCCAACAACCCCTCATAACAGGAAATCTCCGGACGGTTACCATAAAATGGAAAGACTCTCTTTTGCCAAATACAACGTACACGATTGACTTTGGTGCTTCCATTGCAGATATCAATGAAGGGAATATCCTGCGTAATTACACCTATGTTTTTTCTACAGGTAATCATATCGATTCCAACAGTCTGTCCGGTCGGGTTATCTTAGCTGAAACCGGCAAAACCGACAGCACAATGTGGGCACTATTGTATGCCAAAGAAGAAGATTCCACCGTGGCGAAAGAAACTCCTAAATATGTTGCCCGTGTAAATGGAAAAGGATTTTTTCAATTCAATAACTTGCCATCCGGGCAATATCATCTCTACGCCCTTAAAGATGCCGACGGAAATAAAAAGTATAATCAGCCGATCGAGGCCTTTGCTTTTTTGGAAGATCAGATCATTGTGCCTCGTGATGCGATGGCAGGCACGCTCTATGCCTTTGCTGCAGAAAAAGAAAAAAAACGGGACGCATCTGCTCCCAAAGCAGAAAAAAAACAAACCGATAAATTAACGTACCAAACCAATCTTTCAGAGGGTGCGCTGGGTCTCACGGATACATTCTCTCTTTTATTCAAAGAACACCTGGTATCAGTTGACAAAGGAGCTCTTCTTCTCTTTCAAGACTCGCTGCCTGCTGCATTTACACCCCAGGTTGTATATGATTCGGTTAATCTTCGCTTGAAGATATTGTATAACTGGTTGCCGGGTGAATCATATAACCTCATTCTGCCAAAAGGATTTGCCAAAGACAGCAGTGGCCGTAGTTCTGTTCAAAACGACACGATTCGCTTTCGCGTAAAAGAAGAAAAAGAATATGGATCTGTACGCGTACGGTTTAAACAGCTTGATCTTGCCAAAAATCCGAGATTGTTGTTTTATGAAAATGAAACGATCGTCCATAATGACAAGTTGACGAATAATGAATTTTTTATCAATTTGTTTAAGCCCGGTTCGTATCAGTTAGCAATCTTGTACGACAAAAACGGGAATGGTATCTGGGATCCGGGGGATTATTTTTCCAAACCCCGAAAGCAGCCGGAGATTGTACAGGCTATTGATAAACCGATGACGGTGAAGGCCAACTGGGACAATGAAATAGATATTGACCTGATCAGTAATAATCCTCAGTAAAAATCAATTCCTTCGTATTTTCGCATCATGTCATATTCCTCCTCTCTACTGGAAGAAGCAGTTCAGGAATTTGCCAAGCTTCCCGGCATTGGTAAGAAAACGGCCCTGCGACTGGCGCTGCATCTGGTAAATACGTCTCAGGAAGAAGTTCATAAACTCGGCACGGCGCTTATTCGAATGAGAGAAGATATGAAGTTCTGTAAACAATGTTTCAATATCTCCGACCACGAACTTTGCAATATCTGCAGTAATCCGCTTCGTAAAAAAAACATCCTTTGTATTGTCGAGAATATCCGGGATGTGATCGCTATTGAGACCACGCAGCAATTCAGCGGCTCCTATCATATTCTGGGCGGACTCATCTCGCCACTGGATGGCATAGGTCCTGATCAGCTTCATATCGATCCGCTGGTGGAAAGGGTACAGCGCGATGGGGTGGAGGAACTCATTTTTGCCCTGAATCCAACTATACAGGGAGATACCACTCTTTTTTATATTCACAAAAAATTAAATGACTTGCCGGTTAAAATAACAACGATATCCAGAGGGATTTCCTTCGGGGGCGAACTGGAATATGCCGATGAAATGACGCTGGCGCGTTCCATTCAAAATCGGCAGCCAGTGAATCAGTATGTGGGCATGAAATAAGGATGATATTACGGTGTTTTCAACTTTACGCTGATATAAATGTTATTTAATCTGGCATTGTTAAAAATGAAAAAGCTTACAGCGATGACATCAACAATTAAATTAAACACAACTTGCTTGCTTCTATTTATTCTGGGCGTCACTTTTTTGAATGCGGCCTGCACCTATAACAAAGAAGATGAGTTATACGGAATAGTGTGCGATACAACCAATGTGAGATATAGTGCTGAAATTAAAAATATTATTTCCGCCAACTGTTTGGGTTGTCATAATGGCACAAACAGTCGGGGTGATGTCAACCTGGAAACTTATGAACTCGTAAAAGAATCTGTTGATCGTAAAGAGTTTTTGGAGTCGATGATCGATCCGGTCGACCCCATGCCCAAAGACGCTCCCCGGTTGTCCTCCTGTAAGATCAATCAGATAAGAGCCTGGATCAATAAAGGGGCTCCGAATAATTAATGTTTATGCATACTCGCCAACGATTACTGATTCTGTTGTTAGTTTTTTTATCCGAAATCTCTTTTGGTCAGTCGGTGTATGTAACCCGCAGCGGCCAGGTCAGTTTTTTTTCAAAAACGCCGGTAGAAGATATTAAAGCCACCAATAAAAAAGTTTACAGTACGATTAACACGGAAACCGGCGCTCTCCAGTTTTTGCTAAAGATCATGGATTTTGAGTTCAAGTATTCAGCTATGCAAGATCACTTTAATGATGAAGATTACATGCATTCTGCCAAATATCCGAATGCGCTGTTTAAGGGTGTATTGCTGAATAAAGATTCGGTTGATTTTAATAAGCCCGGCACCTATTCTTCGCTTGTAGATGGGGAACTGACGATGCATGGTGTAACCAACAAGGTAAAAACAAGGGCTACGCTGGTCGTTGGTAACGGACAAATTACCGGAACAGCTGTTTTCAATGTGAAGCTGGTCGATTATCAGATTAAAGTGCCTCAGATTGTATTTAAAAAAATTGCCGAAGTGATCGAGGTTCGTGTGAATTGCAACTATCAACCTTTTAAAAATTGATTGTACTCATGAGAGTTATTTTATTGTTCTTTTCGGTGATCATGGTTGGTCTGCCCCGCGCACAGGATATTGATCTTTCCAGACTTATGGCAGAAGATCAAAAGACGGACTCAGCCGCTTCCGCACCGGTGCAAGGGACATTTCATACAAATCGTCTGATCAACGGACACAGCATTGAGAATACCTCTCGCGGGGTGCTGGATTTTAAGATATCCCATCGTTTTGGGCAAATCAATGAAGGACTTTACAGCTTGTTTGGACTGGATAATGCTTCCATGCGCATGGGGCTGGATTATGGCATTACCGACCGCCTGATGGTGGGAGCCGGACGCAGCACCTTTCAAAAACAACTCGATGCGTTTGTTAAATATAAAATTTTATCTCAGACAGAATCTGATGCGATCATGCCCATCAGTATGAGTTTTATGTCATCCGTGATGGTGAATACGCTAAAGTGGGAGAATCCTGATCGAAAAAATTATTTCACTTCCCGTTTATACTACGCACATCAGGTGCTGGTAGCCCGGAAATTATCCGATAGAACTTCTCTTCAGCTGATGCCTACGCTTGTCCACTATAATCTGGTTAAGAATTCTGATGAGCCAAATGATTTATTTTCTCTCGGTATCGGAGGCAGACAACGAATTACCCGTCACATCAGTGTCAATGCCGAGTATTATTATCAGCTGCCGGAGTCGCGTTTTGAAGGTACCCGCAATTCCTTTTCCCTTGGATTTGATATCGAAACAGGCGGCCATGTTTTTCAGTTGCATATCACCAATTCGCAGGGTATGACAGAACGAACATTCATCAATGAGACTTTCGGGCAATGGGGTAAAGGTGATATCTTGTTTGGTTTTAATATTTCAAGGGTTTTTACGCTTAAAAAGTACAAATCATAATTGTTGCCCCCACCATGCTAAAAAAAATCCGACCATACCTGATTCTTTGTCTATCGCTGCTCTTTTCCTTTTGTTCAAAACAAAGCACACCGGAGGAAGATATAAGTGAGACTACCTGGACTATTCGTTATTTTATGGATCAGCAAGACCTGGCAGCTGATTACCGTTCCTTTTATTTTATGTTCAACCAGGATGGCTCTCTGATGGCTCATGAGGGACAGAAACTTACCATTGGCAGATGGTCGCAGTCAGGCAGCATCTTTCAGATCTACTTTCAGAGCAATGATCTCCTGCTGGCACTGAGTACTGACTGGGAAATTGTTGAAAAAACCAGCGCAAATATTAAACTCAGAACGGCTGATAAGGAGCTGCATTTTGTCAGGGGTTAAGTGGGGAAATTAGCTTTCAACAAACACTTGTTTCAGAACATATTTGTTATACATTTGCCCTGCATTTGGCGGATTTGTTTATTGTTCGGCCTACGGAACTAATAAACCTCAGTAAACTTCAGTTTTCTTACGCGTTTATCAGTTCCTCCGATCCATTTACATTCAATTCATGTTCGCCATTTTAAAATGTTGAACCATGCAAAGTATTCGAGCGGCATTAGAAAAGCGTATCCTCATCATTGATGGTGCAATGGGCACCATGATCCAGCGACACAAACTGGAAGAGGCGGATTACCGGGGAGAACGATTTAAGGACTGGCCTTCCGATCTCAAAGGGAATAATGATTTATTATGTCTTACCCAGCCTGATATTATCAAAGGTATTCATCTGCAATACCTCAAGGCCGGGGCAGATATCATTGAAACCAATACCTTCAATGCTCAACGAGTTTCGATGGCTGATTATGGTATGGAATCGCTTTCGTATGAGATCAATGTGGCTGCTGCACGTTTAGCCAAAGAAGCCGTGAAAGAGTCCGGTAAAGAAGCCTGGGTAGCCGGTGCCATCGGTCCGATGAATAAAACATTGTCGCTTTCTCCCGATGTCAATAATCCGGGTTACAGAGCGCTCAGCTTTGATGAGGCTATGGCAGCCTATTATGAGCAGGTGAAGGGTTTATATGAAGGAGGGGTTGATTTGTTTTTGATTGAAACCATCTTTGATACGCTCAATGCAAAAGCAGCTATTTACGCCATCAAAAAATATTTTAGCGATATAGCAAAAGATGAATTGCCGATATCCATTTCCGGAACCATTACCGATGCCAGCGGAAGAACATTAAGCGGACAAACCCTGGAAGCCTTTTATATTTCGGTAATGCATGCCAATCCACTCAGTGTAGGATTGAATTGCGCCCTCGGTGCGCATGAGATGCGTCCGCATATCGAAGAACTCTCTCAGATCGCTTCCTGCTATGTGAGTGCCTATCCCAATGCAGGCTTACCTAATGCCATGGGAGAATATGATGAACGACCGGAAGATACCGGTCATTATCTGGAAGAATGGGCGGAGAACGGATGGGTGAATATTGTGGGTGGATGCTGCGGTACCACACCAGATCATATTCAACATATTGCAGAGCATGTTAAAAATATTAAGCCGAGGAAATTGCCGGTAGTGGAATTAGTAATGAATAATTAAGATTTAATAATTGGGAGTTAAATAAACTATGGCAACGATCAAACCATATTCAAGATACGCAGGACTGGAGCCGCTGGTGGTAAGACCTGAAACAAATTTTGTCAATGTCGGTGAGCGGACCAACGTAACCGGGTCTAAAAAATTTGCACGTCTCATTAAGGAGAATAAATATGAAGAGGCGTTGAGTGTGGCGCGTCAGCAGGTAGAAAACGGCGCGCAGATCATTGATGTGAATATGGATGATGCCTTGCTGGATGGTGTGGATGCTATGCATACTTTTTTGAATCTGCTGCAAAGCGAGCCCGATATTGCGAAGATTCCTGTGATGATCGACTCCTCCAAATTTGAGATCATTGAAGCCGGCTTAAAATGTGTGCAGGGAAAATGTATTGTGAATTCCATCTCTATGAAAGAGGGTGAAGAGAAGTTTATTGAACAGGCGACGATTTGTAAAATGTTTGGTGCTGCAGTAGTCGTGATGGCTTTTGATGAAGTGGGACAGGCGGATACCAAACAAAGAAAAGTAGAGATCTGTCATCGTGCGTATAAAATTCTAACGGAGAAAGTTGGTTTTGCGCCGCAGGATATCATTTTCGATCCAAATATTTTTGCGGTTGCTACCGGGCTGGAAGAACATAACAATTATGGGGTTGATTTCATTGAAGCAACCCGTGAGATCAAACAATTGATGCCGCTGGTAAAAATAAGCGGCGGGGTCAGTAATTTGTCCTTTTCTTTCAGAGGCAATGAACATGTGCGGGAAGCCATGCACAGTGTGTTTTTATATCATGCCATTAAAGCCGGCATGGATATGGGTATCGTGAATGCCGGTCAGCTGGTGGTGTATGATGAAATTGAGCCTAAGTTGAGAGATCTCTGTGAAGATGTTATTCTCAATCGTCATAACGACAATAATCAGGCGACTGAAAAGCTGATCGCTTTTGCTGAAACTGTCAAGGCAAAGGGTAAGGTTGAAGTGAAAGACGAGGCTTGGAGAAATAATAGTGTGGAGGAGCGACTGAAACATTCACTCGTGAATGGTATTACTGATTATATTGATGCAGATACCGAAGAAGCCAGACAAAAATATCCCCGACCACTGGATGTGATAGAAGGTCCATTAATGGCAGGCATGAATGTAGTAGGAGATCTGTTTGGTGCCGGCAAAATGTTTTTACCGCAAGTAGTAAAGAGTGCGCGGGTAATGAAAAAAAGCGTTGCGGTATTGACACCTTATATTGAAGAAGAGAAAAGAAATAATCCGTCTGTTGGTGAAGGAGGTGCGGCTAAAATTCTGTTAGCTACTGTAAAAGGAGATGTTCATGACATTGGGAAAAATATTGTGGGCGTTGTGTTAGGGTGCAATGGATACGAGATTAAGGATCTGGGTGTGATGGTACCAACAGATAAAATATTGGATGAAGCTGAAAAGTTTGGTGCAGATATTATTGGTTTGTCCGGGTTAATCACTCCCTCTTTGGATGAAATGGTGCATGTGGCTCATGAAATGAAACGCCGGGGTATGAAGCAGCCTTTGCTGATTGGCGGTGCGACCACCAGTCGTATGCATACCGCCGTTAAAATTGCTCCGCAATATGATCATGGTGTGATTCACGTACTGGATGCTTCCCGTAGTGTAACGGTAGCCGGAAGTTTGTTGAGTAAAGAACAGAAGACTGATTTTTTGAAAGGGGTCGATACAGAATACACGAAGCTCAAAGAAGATTTTGAAAATAAGAAACCGGTTAAAACCTATCTCAAATATGATGCGGCCGTTGCAAACCGTACACAGATTGAGTGGTCTAATTATAAACCGATTGACCCTACATTTACTGGTACTCAACTATTTGAAGACGTTGATTTAAGTGAGCTCAGAAATTATATCGACTGGCAACCCTTCTTTATTGCGTGGGAATTGCATGGGAAATTTCCGGCGATACTGAAAGATGAAGTGGTTGGATCTGAAGCCACTAAACTATATAATGATGCTAATGAATTACTGGATAAAATTATTAAAGAGAAATGGTTGTCTGCCAAAGGCGTGATCGGATTCTGGCCGGCCAACAGTAATGCAAAAGACAGCGTGATTCTGAAAGACGGGAAAAATACACAGCTTGAGTTTTTACGTCAGCAGATCAAAAAAGCTGAAGGGCAACCCAATGTTTCTCTCGCCGATTTTGTTGCACCTGATCTGTCGGGTTATAACGATTACTTAGGCGCATTTTCAGTAACCATACATGGTGTGGATGAGTATGTAAAGAAATTTGAAGCAGCTCATGATGATTACAATAAGATCATGTTGCAGGCATTAGCCGATCGTTTTGCCGAAGCATTTGCTGAATATTTACACGAGAAAACAAGAAAAGAATACTGGGGATATCAGCCCGATGAAGCATTCACTAATGAAGAATTAATTAAAGAAGAATATGTCGGCATTCGTCCCGCGCCCGGATATCCTGCCTGTCCGGATCATACGGAAAAAATAAAACTCTTTGAATTACTGGGAGGGGAAAAAGCGACAGGTATTCATCTCACCGAATCGCTCGCTATGTATCCGGCTTCATCGGTATGTGGCTGGTATTTTGCTCATCCGCAGAGTAAATATTTTGGTGTCGGCAAAATTGAACGCGATCAGCTCACGGATTATGCCCGACGAAAAAATATGTCCATTGAGGAAGCGGAAAGGTGGTTAAGGCCGATACTGGAATAAATCTGAGCTATCTGATTAACCTTTGCACATCCGGATCCGTTTCCAGATTATTCATCTGTCGCATGACCCATCGACTTCTCGCTGCTACATATTTGCTGACTGGCTTTACATTATATTTTTTGGGGTTAGGGAGGCAAGCCGCTATTTCCGCAGCCTCTTTACGGGAAAGAGAAGATGCTGATTTGCCATAATAAGTTTGGGCAGCAGCTTCAATGCCATAAATACCTTCACCCATTTCAGCAATATTCAAATAAACTTCCAGGATCCGTTCTTTTCCCCAGATTAGCTCGATCATAAAAGTGAAATAAACCTCTAGTCCTTTGCGTATCCAGCTTCTCCTCTGCCATAGAAATACATTTTTAGCTGTTTGCTGCGAGAGGGTAGAAGCACCTCGTACCCGTCCGGGTTTCCGCTGATTATACTCCATGGCTTTTTTGATATTTTTCCAGTCAAAACCATTATGGTCAGGGAATAACTGATCTTCCGATGATATCACGGCCAGCCGCATATCGCGGTCAATCTTATCCAGTCGTATATAATCACGATACAACCCTTCTCCGCTGATTAGCGAATTAAATTGTGTTATGGTCACAGGAGGAAAAACCCATTTAAGCAGTATGATGTACAACAACTGACTAATGAAAAGAATCAAAAAAATCCGCTTCAGTATTTGCCAGAATGTCTTTTTTTTATTCTTCTTGTTTTGTACTGTTGATTTTTTTTTGACGGCTGCCATCAGAGCAAAGGTTGAGAACAATTATTGGGATGACAAAAATTCTTTCCACTCTTGCAGCCTTTTCCCTTTGATAACCCGCGGAAATTTATGCTGACCACCAATTTTTCCCAGCTGTTTCATGAATTCCATAAAGGCTGATTCGGGTAGAATATCAAGATATATCTCTTTGAGAGCACTTTTCCGTTCTACGGCATAATCATCATTGAGTGATTGCAGCGCCTCATCAATTTTTTTTACCAGTACATCTTTGGTAACGGCATCATCACAAGCCACGTACCAATGATGAGCAAAAAAATTGCCGTGCGGTTCACCTGCCACTGTGTATTCGGGAATGGAAATATTAAGTTCTTCGCTGACGAGCTGAATGGCTTTATTCATATTATCCACACTCAGGTGTTCGCCTACG